>Ga0265294_10000040_pt1 | contig 135638 bp, 111 predicted proteins | sample MunlanPumphouse3_FD_192504 | JGI IMG/M metagenome (GOLD analysis project Ga0265294, IMG submission 192504) | Groundwater microbial communities from a municipal landfill in Southern Ontario, Canada - Pumphouse #3 | ecosystem: Environmental > Aquatic > Deep subsurface > Groundwater | place... | reverse complement strand
CCACGAAGTAAGGGGTTGAGATCATCAAGGATCTTTTTCAGATTTACCGGTGAGTTTCGGTGTGTACGAGCCTTGACCTTTTTCTTGAACGTCTGAAGCCTTTTGGCTTGGATTTGGGTATAGTGAGGATAGATTACCACGCCAAGGTACGACATCCCCCTGGAAAGGCTCGTTATATGAGTCTTTTCCCGGTTGACTGTCAGCTTCAGGTGTTTCTCAAGATAATCACTGGCTGTCTTGAGCGCATTGTCTGCACCAGATTTACTCGCCTTGAAGATCACGATGTCATCTGCATAGCGTACGATCCGATGTCCCCGGCTTTTCATAAACTGGTCAAAATTATCCAGATAAATGTTTGCCAACAATGGACTGATAACACCTCCCTGAGGACTACCGACAAAAGTCGGTTCCAGTTCTCCAAAGTGCATCACTCCACTTTCAAGGAACATCCTTATCAATCGCAGGATACTGCCGTCTGCCACTCGTGTGCGTACTGCACGGATGATAAGATCATGATCCAGTGTATCAAAGCACTTGCTCAAATCCATATCCACAACCCAGTTCAGGCCATACGTGCGCATAAATGCCGTAGCCTTGGCGATGGCATTATGTGCTCCCATCTTGGGCCGGTATCCATAATTGGACGGATGAAACCATGGATTAAACAATGGTTCCAGAATGTGTTTCAGTGCCTGCTGGACCACTCGGTCGCGAACTGTCGGAATCCCTATATTACGAATACCCCCATCCGGTTTCGGGATCTCTACCCGCTTTACTGGAAGAGGACTGTAGGTCTTCTTGGTCAGTTCCTTCAGAAGGGAATCGAGCTCCTTGTCCAGTACAAAAGCAAAATCTTTGCAGGACTGCCCGTCTATCCCGGGAGCTCCATTCGCCGATTTCACTTTCCGAAAAGCATCCTTGAGAAATTGATAATCAAGAAGCTTGTCATATAGACTGTACCAGACTCGGTTCTCCATCCCTGCCTCTGCTTCGTTTCTTCTTCCGTTCCTTCAGTTTCAGCGTCTCGGTTCTTCAACAATGAGGGGTCGCCTTCTAGCCGTTTCCGGCAATGTACAACCTTAATCACTACCTACTCCGATGAGAGCAGCGCTACGTGAAGAGCCCTGTTCCCAGAGGTACCTCCCATACGCGTGCCCGCCTCGTCAGGCGGCTTGTTCTCCGCTCATCTTTTCAGAACGTTTCCAAAACTTTCGATAAAACTTCCCCCCTTCGCAACTGTTGGCGCTTTTGGCTTTCCAACAGCTCCTGCAAACATCGCTGCAGGTCGTTTCCGTTTTCTCCTCCACTCCGTTACCGGGCTTCTCAGGCGGAAATTTCATCACTACTACGGGTTCATCTGCCACCCTGCAAAGCATCTCGCCTTCCTCGAGTTTCCTCTCGTCCAGCAATATCCCAAATATGGGAACCCTACAGGGTTTCCCCGGTTAATGACCGGTCCCTGTGAATGATCGCATCCTCAAGCACTCAAGCAGTCTGTCCGAGTATCGGGCTTCGCCCTATTTTGCAGGCTTACCCACTGCATGAGCCGAATCAGGTTCGCTTACGCTATGTACCATTCACTTCCTATCGCTTCCTTCAGACCCTTCCGTTACCAGAAACGCCCTTGCGATTCGGATTGATTTCCCCTCAGACGGGGTATCTCCGCTTTCTTGCAAGCGGACGGGGACCCCGGCTTTGCCGGGCAAACAAAAAAGGCGTTAGATTTTCATCTAACGCCTTGATTTTCCTGGTGGGCCACGAAGGAATCGAACCTTCAACCTCCTGATTAAGAGTCAGCTTTGGGATCAAGATTAGAGGCCAGTTTGGTTAATTTATCTTTTTAAAACAATAACTAACGATAGCGCAATATAACTGGATATAACTGAATTTTAGTTCTGAGTGTCCCAAAATTGTCCCGAATTCGTCCCAAGGGGACAATTCCGTAACCTGTTTATATGACTACCGAAATGCCGAATACAAAGCAAGTGGTTTTTCCAATTTTCAACCATGAAGGTTGCCTTTGGACGGCATCAGGATTGGGTGCAACCAGAAAAAACAGATTTAAATCAGAGAACGAGATCCCCTTCTACTTGCCCCGTCGGATCAAATACTGCTCCACAAATTCACTAAATAAACTATCGCTTTTATAAAAATGTCATGTTTTGACTATTAAAAACTTGACAAAATGATAGAAAAAGCTATTCCTGCTCAAAAGAGGATCACACCATGCAAGCTGCGTCACAAATAAAAAACTACATCGAATCAGTCCCCGCAGGGAAGATCATCACCTATCAGGATTTCACTGCCATGCAGGAGGTCAAGCCGCAAGCTCTGGCAAAGGCGCTTGAGCGACTGGTAAAACAAAAAGTCCTAATCCGGCAGACCAAGGGAATATTTTATCGGCCTAAACAAACGATTTTTGGACCAATCAGGCCATCGGATGCAGAAATCATTTCTTTCCTGACCAGGAAAGGTGACCGGATAACAGGGATTCTCACCGGCCAGTCCATTTATCTCAAGCTACAGATATCCACACAGGTTCCCAATGTCCTGACCATCGCCACCGTCATTCCCAGGAAAAAACAAACCAGGGGCAAACTCCAGGTGCAATTCGTGCGCAGTTATGTCGCATCAATCGAAAAAGATGATGTCCCCCTGCTACAGCGGCTCGAGGCCTTGAGATTCATCAAGAAAGCCCAAGGCTGTACCCCGGATGAAGTGGTTGTCGTTCTTGAAAAGGACATCCGGAAACTATCCCAAAAGGATCTGCAAAAGCTGGCGGATTTTGCCAAGGCATATCCGCCAATGGTCCGCGCCATCTGTGGCTGCCTTTTCGAAGGGGTCCAAAAGCCGGAACTGGCGTATGCGTTGCGTACAACGCTCAATCCGTTGACAAAATTCCATGTCAACATTTCCGAAAGAATACTTACCAATAAAAATTCCTGGGGGTTAGTGTGAACCTTCACGAATCAGAAGAACTTTTCAAGGATGCCATCCAGGCAACTGCGGAACACTTCAATCTCCAGAATATTTTCATCGAAAAAGATTACTGGCTGACGTTGGCACTCTACCGCATTTCGCAAACCAGTCTGGCTGATGTAACTGTTTTCAAGGGAGGAACATCACTTTCCAAAGCATATGGCTGTATCGAACGCTTTTCAGAGGATGTGGATCTAGCGGTCATCACCAACCGGGAGCAGTCGAGCAACCAGACCAAAAAACTGCTCAAGTTGATTACCTCGACGGCAAGCCAGAATCTGAAGGAAGAGTCCGCAGGTAGCACAAAAGGTTCCATGATACGGAAGATCTATTACTCCTACCCGGAAACCTCTGACAGAACATTGTCTGGCGGGCCGATATCGAATAAAATTTTACTGGAAGTGAATGCCTTTGCCCATCCCTCCCCCTGTCAGCGCATGGCAATTTCCACCTATATCCATACATTTCTCAAAAGTCAGAAGAAAGAGGATTTGATAACCCAATTTGGTCTTCAGCCTTTCACGTTTAAGGTGCTATGCCTTGAGCGGACATTCACAGAAAAGGTCATGGCCGTCGCCAAGGCATCGAGTAGTGAACACCCTCTTGATTCATTGCGGGTGAAAATCAGGCACCTTTATGATATTCATCAACTTATGCAACTGGAAACAATCCAGACATTCATTCAATCCGCTGACAAATTTCACGGGCTTTTGGAAGCAGTCCGAAAATCTGACCAAGAGGCCCCTATTGGGGATGCGCAATGGGTGGGAATTGATATTTCCTCATGCCCCATCTTTGCTGAGCCGGAAAATCTCTGGAAATCACTCAGCAGTACATACCGACAAAGACTTGGTGAAATAGTTTACGGCAAGCTCCCTGACGCGGCTGATATAATTGAATCATTACGCAGGCTCGGTTACTATATGCGAAAGTGATAGGAGAAACGGAATAAGATAATCGGTAACGTACCCTCGGAAGAGTCATTTTTAGGCAACTGAAAAAAATAACGACCGATCATCCATCAAAGTTACATCGATTCTTTGGTTCTATTTAATGGGAATTCAAAATTATGGGATGCAAACTAAAGTAAGCCCCAAAGCATTCCCCCTGTGTCAAAGAAGTTGTCGCTTTTTTAGTGCCTATCTGACGTTTTGTTTTGATGCTTCTTTATGATCTTTAGGGTTGAGTCTGACCTCGCCGACCACTGACCAGGAAGATAGGTTATATCCCAGCTCCAAACCTGGTTCGGACCTGTAGCAGTCAGTGCTTTGGGAGCCTTGTTCTTTCTTGGATTGGATTGGGATCTATGAGCATTTTGTCCCGTTTCCTTGAATATCCTGTAGAATGTCGATTCTGAAGCGACATATTTGCCTCTATCAGCGAGTTTAGGGACTATCTGACTCGGAGGATGATCCTTGAACTCTCCGCTGTTTGCGATTTCCAGAACCCGTCCTTTTTCACGTTCTGACAGCTTGTTCACAGGACATTTATTGTTGTTTTTACGCTTATCCTCAACACCGTGTTTTTCCCAACGTTGTACCGCTCGTAGAGAAAGTCCCAGGATCTCACAGGCCTTTCCCTTTCGCGCTCCTTGAGCAACTGCTTTGCTGATCAGGTTTATGACCAGATTTTTTTCTTCCGGGGTGATCAGTCTTCCTCTTGATCCCCCCAGATCACATCCACTTTTTTTTTGAGCAACAGCAGAGCGGATGCCTCGGCCAAAGCTTTCTCCTTGCGCCGAAGATCTTTTTCCAAAAAACGGACCTGTTTTTGAAGTTTGGAAGTCTCGAGAGATCGTTTCGGCTTAAAACCTTGAGGTTCTCCACTCAAAAAGTCCTTTTTCCATTTGTCGAGATGCTGGGTATGTACGCCCTTTGCCCGACACCATGCGCTGGTTTCTTCTGGGGAGAGTGAAGCTGTTTCAACCAATGCTTGAAGGCGTTCTTCGGCGGTCCAGTCCTGGGGACGTTTGCTGTTGGAAGACATAGAAAGAGATCCTTGAGTCTTACCGGCGTTCACGTAGCCATTTTTGAATTGTGGATAGGCCTACACCTGTTTCCGTAGCTATCTGCCGTTGGCTCTTACCACTCGTCAACACCTTTTGAAGAACACGTTCTTGATGCCCTTGAGAGTATCCCATCGCTCATCCTTCTGGCCCCCTAATATGAATTTTCAGAAGAGGCGACAACTTCCCTGACACAGGGGGTTATATCGGGAGCACCTCAGCTTGAGAACATTATTTGCTTCGCCTATTTTCCACCAAGCGCCTGAGCGTTTTAGGCGAATGTGACAGATAAATTTGTTTGCACTCTCTATGGCCCAGCTGCCAATAGGATAGCTACCTTTTCTGGCTTTTCTGTAGTCTATTCGTTCGATATTTTTGGCCAAATAACTATGTAATTTATCTCTTTTTTCTTGGACTTTTCCTTCTACCTTCATTCGTTTGAGGCCTGCCAAGACAAATTTTCCGTTATTGGCAAAGAGTCGCGCTTTTGTTTGTTCCAGCCAACGGTTACCTTTTGGAGTGTCACCGAATTTGACTTTGACAAAGCCATGCAAGTGTTCAGCGCAGGTGGCTTTCGTCAACACTTAGGGTGATCAATTTTCAGTGATCACACCTGGTCAATTTTCGGTTGTCATTTACACACTCCGTTACCGGGCTTCTCAGGCGGAAATTTCATCACTACTACGGGTTCATCTGCCACCCTGCAAAGCATCTCGCCTTCCTCGAGTTTCCTCTCGTCCAGCAATATCCCAAATATGGGAACCCTACAGGGTTTCCCCGGTTAATGACCGGTCCCTGTGAATGATCGCATCCTCAAGCACTCAAGCAGTCTGTCCGAGTATCGGGCTTCGCCCTATTTTGCAGGCTTACCCACTGCATGAGCCGAATCAGGTTCGCTTACGCTATGTACCATTCACTTCCTATCGCTTCCTTCAGACCCTTCCGTTACCAGAAACGCCCTTGCGATTCGGATTGATTTCCCCTCAGACGGGGTATCTCCACTTTCTTGCAAGCGGACGGGGGGCCGGCTTTGCCGGGCAAACAAAAAAGGCGTTAGATTTTCATCTAACGCCTTGATTTTCCTGGTGGGCCACGAAGGAATCGAACCTTCAACCTCCTGATTAAGAGTCAGCTGCTCTGCCAATTGAGCTAGTGGCCCGGACGAGAAGTTCTCTAGAGAGACTGACACTTGTTGTCAAGAAAAAATTAAAAAAATTCCATTTTTTCTGTGTATATACCTCAAGTCAGGATCTACAAAAAGATTACTCCACCAGAGTATAATCCATGGACCGACGCATGGGGGTGAAACCTGCCCTGGCAATGATGCTCCGGATCTTTTCTTCGGCCAGACGAAAGCGACACCCTGTGGCCGCGACCACGTTTTCTTCCTGCATGGTGGAGCCGAAATCATTGGCTCCCCAGAAAAGGGCCAGCTGACCAATCATCGGCCCCTGGGTGACCCATGAGGCCTGAATATTGGGAATGTTGTCCAGATATAAACGGCTCAGGGCCAGAAACTTGAGATATTCCACCGAAGAAACTTCAGGAGTCTTGATCAGGGTATTGTGGGGCTGGAATGTCCAGGGGATAAATGCTGTAAACCCGCCGCTCCGATCCTGCAGGTCTCTGATTCTGTCCAGATGTTCCAGGCGATCTTCAAAGCTCTCCACATGACCAAACATCATGGTCGCCGTGGTCTTAAGCCCCAGGCCATGGGCCGTTTCCATGACTTCGATCCATTGATCCGCAGTACATTTTCGCGGTGAGATCCTGGCCCGGACTTGATTGACCAGAATCTCGGCCCCCCCGCCCGGGATGGAATCCAGACCGGCCTTGTGCAGAATGGTTATGGTCTCTTCCAGGGAGAGACCTTCCAGGTCTGCCAAAAAAACAATCTCCGGCGGAGAAAAGCCATGCACTGCGATCTGGGGGAAACGCTCTTTGATAAAGGAAAGCATGGACGTATAAAAATCCAGTCCAAGGTCAGGATTCATGCCCCCCTGAAGCAAAAGCTGATAGCCACCAAGCTCCACAGTTTCGCTGATTTTGGCCTCCAATTCATCCAAGGAAAGCACGTATCCCTCAGCATGTCCGGGGGGACGATAAAACGCACAAAATTTACATCCGGAAACACAGATATTTGTATAATTAATATTCCGGTCGGCAATATAGGTGACAACAGGATCAGGATGACGCTCAAGGCGGGCGGCATGAGCCCTTTTCCCCAAAGAAAAAACATCTTCTGCCCACAGGGCCGTGGCATCTTCACGGGTTAATCTATTTGGCATGGAACAATTCACTCCGTATTTTTCATCATGGTTTACGGACACTGAACAAGCAGGAATCAACCATTCGCTAGTACTGACAAATATATATGAGCTAGTCTGCCTGCCATACTCGGTCAAGCCAGGATTTATCCTTCAGGAAAATGACACGTCTAATGATTGACCCCAAGGGCCCAGACAGGTAGATTTCGTCCCGCATTTTTTCTTCCTTTCAACGCAGAATATTCATCTTCTCCGGCACATACCATTGAGCCCCGGACGAATACGCAAGGACCCAATCACCCATGAAAACAATCCCGGCATTTACCTGCCAAATGTGTGGCCATTGCTGCAAAGGTACTGGAGGCATCGTTGTTTCTCCCGAAGAACAGGATCGCTTGTGCCGTTTCTTGAACATGGATCGCGTTTCGTTCTTGGCGCACTATGCAGAAAAAAAATCTTCCAAATACATCATCCGCAGCGATGAAACCGGCTATTGTATATTTTTTAAAAAAGATACGGGGTGCACCGTCCATCCGGCAAAACCTGATGTCTGCCGGGCCTGGCCGTTTTTCAGAGGCAATCTGGTGGACCGGATCAGCTGGGAAATGGCCCAGGATTATTGTCCGGGTATCTGTAAAGATGTCACCCACGAAGAATTCGTACGTCAGGGAATGGCCTATCTTAAATCCCATTGTCTCATCCACCAGCAGACAGGGGATGCCAACGCCCTTAAGGTCTCAGATATTGAAAAAAATCTGTGTCAAAAGATGGAACCGAGAACACATAACCTATGACGTGCGCATCTTCATGAAACAATGTTCCGCTCGCCGCGGAGCCCCTTGCACACCCAGGTCATCATCCGTTTTACCCTAACCAGACACCGCAACCAACCATTATCTATACACATCCTATGGATCTTCGCCAATCATATACAATCCTCGGCCTGCGCTTTGGAGCTGACCTGGAAACGGTCAAATCCGCATTTCGCAAACAGGCCTTTGATTCTCATCCCGACCTGCATCCCGATGACGCCCATGCGGCCAAAGCCTTTCATGATCTCAACGAAGCCTATGTGTATCTCCGCAAATATCTGAGTGCCAAAGAAGCCAAGGCCCAAGAGACCCAAAAAGCAAAACCGCGTCCCCGGACAGCGCAACAGTTTTCAGGTGCACAAACAACAGCACAGCAGCCCTCCCGACCAGAAAAACCGCGTACGCAGACGACAGAGACAATCAAGCCCCAAACCGGCCACAAAAATTTTGCCGCCAAGCAGGAAGAGGTGCTCAAAGACCTCTTAGACGACCCCTTTGCCCGCCAGGTCTTTGAGGATATCTTTGAAAAAATCAAGACGCACCGGCCCCAGACGCCTGCAGCCCAAAATCAAGCACCGGCAAAAAAACGCACCCTCAATCTGCCCTGGGACAAACGTTCCTTGAATCCGGATCTGTCTGAAGGTTTTTTTGCCGGAATCAAAAAATGGGCAGGGGCACAGATGGACGAATACCAGACGATCCGGCTCCCCGCCCGACAGCTCCTTCCCGGGAGCATGGTCAGGGTACAGATCAAACGCCGGGGCAAAGAGACCCAATCCCTGGACATCCGACTCCCTCATACCTTCGTTGTCGGCCGACCCATCCGTATTAAAGGGCAAGGCCGAAAACTGGGTCCCCTCAAAGGGGATCTCTACCTGCGTTTTCTAGCGGTCTGAGATTTCTTCCGGACAAACATTTCTTCTATCTTGAAACCCTCCCCCCGGCCCCTCCCTGAACGAGGGCTGTGGGCTATTATCTACCCGAAAAACAGATATCCCTCAGCGTCTCTGCGCCCCTGCGCGAAAAGACAAAAAGCATTCCACCCAAGCACGTATCTTCAAAAAATCTTATCCAGAAACAGATGGGAAAAATAGCCCAACACTGCCGCCCCATAAAAGGGAAGCAGATGCTGCCACGGGGTGTGATAGAAAAATACAGGAAGCAGAATGATGGGCAGAGGCACAAACAACATAGCCCACCAGGTATGGGTCCATCCGCGATGATGCCCCACGGCTGGAAGCAGGGCACAAAAACCGAGAATGGCCGCCCATTTGTATTCCTCCTGGATCATCAATGCCAGATCCACCACCACCAGCACTGTATAAAAAAAATTCTGCCCCTTGGAATCCGTATCCACATCAGGAAACAGAGCACCTGCCAGAACGATACTTACCAGAAGCAGGGCCACATCAATCTCCGGCCGGTAGATCCCAAACCAGATCAAACCTGCCAGACATCCAACCCCGAACAGCACCCCTCCTGTCAAATGCCCCCGATATCCCGGCATATATGTTCTCCTTTTCCTTCCAAGCGTTCACGTTATAAAATAAAAAAGGGCGTCAGGAATTTCATCCCAACGCCCTTGCATGTGCAGCAATCAAAAACGGTGTTTCGTGCGATAATTGAACACGCCGATGTCATATTTTTGTATGTTCAGAATCCGTAGAATGGTCGTGTCATCCGGAAAGGGCACCCGTAAGGGGAGCCCCTTGCATGAATGACGACGTGCGACAATATGCAGAATAATGACACAAAAACAATATATTCTGCGCACTGCCTACTGCACACTGCCTACTTTTTTCTAAAACATCTCGCCTTCATGCTCGGCAATTGTCCTATCAATGGTTTCCTTGAGCTCTTTGGGCAGGCCCATGATGTCCACATTAAGAAACCCGCGTACGATAGTAGATGTGGCCTCATCTTCATCAAGACCTCGAGCCATAAGATATTCAATCTCTTCCTGGGCGATCTTGCCCACAGCAGCTTCGTGGGAGAGTTCCACCCCGGTTTTGGTTCCTACAAGTTCGGGAATGGCATGAATAACCCCGTCACCCAGGATAAGTCCCTTGCATTCCAGATGGCCTTTGGCGGGCACAGCGTTAGCAATGATTTCACCCCGGGCAATATTTATACCCCCGGTGGTAATGGTTCTGGAAACAATCTCGCCGCGCGTATCCGGGGCGTTGAGAACGATACGGTTGCCCGTATCCACGTACGAGCCTTTGGGGGTTACGATGACCGCGTTGAACCGTGCCAAAGCCCCCCGGCCATTGAGATACACGGTCGGATAGGACTGCACGGACTTGACCCTGTTGAGTAAAATATAATTACTCAAAAAGACGCCATCTTCTTCCACGATGCCAACGGTACGGGGACGGACCACAACGTCATCACCCCAGTTATGGATCATGGTAAAGGTCAGATGGCCACCTTTTTTGACATAGATTTCCGAAATTCCCAGATGCATGGCCGAACTGACGCCATGCGAAGTGGCACAACCCGTGATGATATGCACTTCGGAATCTTCTTCAACAATGATCACATTGTGTACATTCTGCCCGGTGTTCTCGCCCTTGATAAACATACAGGACTGTACAGGGTCCGAAATTTTGGCGCCTTTTTCTGTACGGATAAAATAGCCGCCCTGGGTTGTTGCCGCTGCAGAGGCACGGGTAAATTCATCCTGTTCTTTATCGATGGCCTTCCAGAAATAGTCCGGCAGGCCATCGTATTTTTTCAGGGCATCATTGATCCCCAAAACCTCGACCCCTTTCTGACAGGACTTGCAATGTACCTGGGCATGATCGAACTGGAGGAATGTCCCGCTGCGGTGGGCTTCACGCACATCCATCCCCGCCATGAGCAATTGCCCCCGATCATCGGCGCTGATCCCCGCAAGATCCTGCTGCTGAGCTTCGTCGCCGCCGCTAAAGGAATATATGTCGAGATTAACTGGATCATTTTTTTCTTTTAATTCAGACATCTGACACACTCCTTATAGCCGTATTTGCTGATGTGGTCCAAAATATCTCTGGGGCGGTTGGGCCTGGAGTCGCAGCACAGTACACCGTTATACATAACCTGCCCGCGATCGGCATTGACATAATCCAGGATATATCCGGTATGGGTGATGATCAGTCCCGAAGTATTATGACGTGCACGCCGATCACGCATGGATTCAAAAGGAGAAGGCTCCGTCGGCCCGTCCAAAAGTTTCTTGGCTGTTTTACCTACAAGGACCATATTTTCCAGGTCCACACCGGATTCAGGCTCGTCGAACAATACCAGATACGGGTCCTGAGCCATGAGTTGCAGGAGTTCAGAACGCTTTATCTCTCCGCCGGAAAACCCGTCATTGATGTCGCGTTCGAGAAAAGATTCAAAATTGACGGTCCGGGCCATGGCCGGAACATCCACTTCCTTATCCCGGGCGCAAAGCTGAACGAGGTCTTTTGTCTTGAGTCCGTGAATGGTAGGAGGACGCTGGAACGACATCCCGATACCCAACCGGGCCCGCTCATAGGTCGGCATGTGGGTGACATCCTGGCCACGGAAAATAATTTTTCCCCGGGTCACTTCATAGCCCTGAAAGCCCATAATAGCCATGAGCAGCGTTGTCTTACCCGAACCGTTGGGACCGAACAGGATAAACGTCTCGCCTTCCTTTATTTTCAGGTTGATCCCTTTCAGGACCTCCTTATCACCAATCCTGACATGCAGGTCTTCGATGTTGAGCATAGTGAAATCCTCTGGTTTCTAGGGACGCAAATAAGATATTCGACCCCGGATCATGCACAAACAGCAGAAAAAAGAACCCCGGACGACAATGCCAAGGGCCTTGATGTATATGGATACTCATCCCGGCAAGTCAAGGGATGGGCAGAGAAAAGATGGCGGACCAGACAAAATAAGGAAGTGTGTCCTTTGCAGTACCCAGGCTGCAGTAAAAAACGCTATGGACAATAAAAATACGCAAAGGGCGGACAGCCGGCCTTTCGGAACCCGTCGGTCCGCAGGCTGTCGCCCGGCGCTCCTTGATTAAGCGGAAGATTTCGGGCACAAGTCGCAACGGATAAAACATACGGACATCACACGCCTTAAGAGCTGGCAAATGCCCGGTCGAACAGTATACACCACGTATATTCGGATGGAGGAATTCGTTATGGTCTGGCATCTCTCGTCAATGGATGCAATGCTGCTTGCTTTATGTCTCTTCTTTGTCGCGGGCATATGGGGAACATATATCATCGCAGTTGTATGTGAAATTGCAAGCAGAATAAGCAAGCGGATCTTTCTGGATAAATTTGCCATGCAGATGGCCAGGCTCGGGACGCTGACCCATTGTGCCGTATGGCTGGCCGTTGGATGTGGTGCGTTTCTCATCTTTTCAGATTACCCTTCCCTACTGAAAAATATGCATGGCGCCAATACCCCGTTGCTCTTGGGAACCATTGCTCTGGGACTGGTAGGAACGGCATTGCTGAGTATCTATTTCGGCACCTGGAAAATATTCAAAAAAAAACAGAAAATCGTCCACATTGCCTTGGGACTGCTCGGTATTCTCTGCATCAAGCCCCTGTTTTGGATACCGATCATCGCTCTGCGGGCCCAGGCCATGAGCACGGGCAAACTGCATGTCAGCACACTTCCCGGCTTGGATTCCCTGCTCTGGCCCCTGGGAGTGCAATGGGCTATTTTGTCTGTTTCCCTGTCCGCAGTTCTGGGGATGGGCTACCTGCTGCTCCGAAGGAATCGAGATGACTTTGGCCGGGATTATTACAAATATGCATTGCCTGTGTGCGCCAAATGGGCCCTTTTCCCCATCCTGGCTCTCATTCCCACCTGTGTCTGGGCCTCTATGTTGTTTGTTCCGCAACTCGATTTTGGCGATTCTCTTCCACTCGTGGCATCCCTCGGCATCAGAGGCATCTCCTTGTTTTTTGTTGCCATCATCTGGATCGTTATCATCCGCAGCAAAACACCCCTGCGCCTTAAGGGTGCAATCGTGGCAAGTATCGTCCTGACCTGGCTTTTTCTGTTCGGCACCATCAATGCCCTCTGGGAAATTCTCGGCACGTATTCCGGAATCTTCATCCCCCAGACCAGTATCCATGAACTTCTCATCGCTCTGGGCTGGATAATCTGACCCGGGCCAGACAGACGTCTCTGCCAAGTATCAAACGGGCCGAAGATTTCCCCTGCGAATCTTCGGCCCGTTTGTTATCGCATGCATTGATATCCTACATCAGTGCCGCAATGGCATCCTTGATTCCCTGTTTATGAATCCCCACAAGTTGACGCAGCTCCTTTTGGGTTCCATGTTCCACAAAATGATCCGGAAGCCCCAGCCGTTTGATCTTCTGCCCGGAAAGAACACCCCGATCGCACCAGAGTTCCAGAACGGCCGAGCTCATTCCCCCAGCGATCACATTTTCCTCGACCAGGACAAACCGGGAGAAACGTTGGGCCAAGTCCACAAGATCGGTGGCTGGCAGAGGTTTAACAAACCGAAGATTGTACAGAGCAATGGACCAGCCATGCGCCTCTTCCAGTTCCCGGATTCCTTCCTGACTGGGGTGCACACGACTGCCCACAGCTATCACACAGCAATCCGTGCCATCTTTGAGTAATTCGCCTTCCCCAATAGCAATAGAGGCAGCCTGAGCATCAGGCACAGCGCCAACTCCAACCCCCCGGGGATAGCGCAAAGCAACCGGCCCCGGATGGTTGATGGCCGTATGCAGAAGGGTGGCCAGCTCCCCTTCATCTTTGGGAGCCATAACGCAGAGATTGGGAATATGGCGCAGATACGAAAAATCAAAGGCCCCGTGATGCGTCGCCCCGTCCTGGCCCACAAGGCCGCCTCGATCAAGGCACAGGGTCACGTTCAGGTTTTGCAGACAGACGTCATGCACAATCTGATCATAGGCCCGTTGTAAGAAGGTGGAGTAGATGGCCACCACGGGTTTATATCCCTGGGAAGCAAGCCCCGCAGCAAAAGTCACGGCATGCTGCTCACAGATGCCCACATCAAAAAAACGGTCTGGAAATTTTTCAGCAAAAGCGGTCAATCCTGTGCCCTCGGGCATCGCTGCCGTAATGGCCACGATCTTGTCATCCTTGGCAGCCATCCGGCACAGGGTCTGCCCGAAGATTTCCGTATACGAGGGCAGAGAACAGGCCGGGAACTTTTTGGCTTCACCAGTCTCGGGCTCAAAACACCCCACCCCGTGAAAATACGAGGGATTCTTTTCCGCAGGTTCGTATCCCTTGCCCTTGGTGGTCAACACGTGGACTAAAATAGGCCCATCCAATCCTTTGACCCGGTTGAACACAGAGATGAGTTCCCGAAGATTGTGCCCGTCAATGGGGCCGACATAAGTAAAATCAAAAGCCTCAAAAAGCATCCCCGGCGTAAAAAAACTTTTGAAGGAATCTTCCCCCCGCTTGAGATACCCGACCAGATCATTACCAATTTTAGGTATCTGAGTGATCCAGGCCTCGGTCTCCTTTTTAAGACGCATAACCCACCGGGAAGCGAACCGTTTACTTAAAAACGACGACAGGGCTCCGACATTCTTCGAAATGGACATTTCGTTGTCGTTGAGCACCACAATCATATTTCTGTCCAGCCCTCCGGCCTGATTCAATCCCTCATAGGCCAGGCCGCCGGTCATAGAACCATCACCGATAATGGACACTACCGAATGGTGCTGACGGGCCAGATCTCTGGCCACGGCCATGCCCAGCCCCGCGGAAATGGACGTACTCGAATGCCCCACGCCATAACAATCATACGGACTTTCACACGGCCTAGGAAATCCGCTGATTCCTCCCAGCTGTCGCAGGGTATGGAAACGATCAGCTCTACCGGTCAACAGCTTGTACGCATAGGCCTGATGCCCTACATCCCAGATAAGCTTATCTTTACCCGCATCAAAGACCTTGAGCAGAGCCAGGGTAAGTTCAACTACGCCGAGGGAGGGAGCCAAATGCCCGCCTGTTTTGGAAACAGTCTGAATAATGCATTCTCTGATTTCGGCTGCCAGAGACGTAAGATCCTCCAGACCCAGTGCGTGGATATCCTGGGGAGAAGCCATAGAAAAAAGACGGCCTGCAGGAGTACGCTGTGCTGCAGATCTACCTGTCTGGACTGTATCGCTACATGATTTCATGCTGTCTCGGTATGCTATGATCATTTAATTACTGATTTGGTTATCAGACAGACGCAACTCATCCATGACGCCCATCGACTCTCTCCTCAGGAAGAGATACACATGTTGTGTCTCTTGAAAAAAATACGTCATGTTCCCATGCGGTCATGACGCACGAGTATCAATTCACCCGTTCAACAATATACCCGGCCAGACCGGATAGAAAGTTTTTAACCGGCCCGGTAAAAAGCACAAGTTCGGCCTGAGCCTTTACGACCTGTTGCCGTGCCAGCTCCATGCTGGCATCCAGGCCCAACAATGCAGGATAGGTATTTTTTCCCAGTTCCTGATCACTGCCCACAGGTTTGCCAAGATCCTGTTCATCTCCGACCACGTCCAGAATATCATCCACAACCTGAAAGGCCAGGCCGATGGCTGCGCCGTACCGACTAGCCCTCATCTGGTCATCCAGGGAAGCTCCGGCCAGAATAGCACCGCATGCGCAGGACGAACGGATAAGCGCCCCTGTTTTTTGGGCATGCATGGCCCGAAGCTGTTCCAGATGTATGTTCTGGAGTCCGGTATACTCCAAGTCCAGAACCTGACCCCCCACCATCCCCCGTGCACCAGATGCGTCGGCCATAGATTGCATGGCAGAAACCAGACACGGGGCAGGAACACGGCTGGTGAGCATCAATGTAAAAGCCTCGTTCAGCAGACCGTCACCTGCAAGGATAGCCAGGGCCTCACCGAATCGTTTATGGCTGGAGGGCTTGCCCCGGCGCAGATCGTCATCATCCATGGCCGGCAGATCATCATGGATCAGCGAATAGGTATGGATGCATTCAATCCCTGCAGCAAAGGGCAAAATATTTTCTTCCGCGGCCCCGAAAAGCTCGGCCCATGCCAGACATAACACCGGCCGGAGCCGTTTGCCCCCGGCGAGCAGGCTGTATTCCATGGCCTGCCGCAGATGCTCGGGCATGGCAACATCCTCAAGACACGTCCCGAGATACGTTTCCACCCTCGCCCCGCGGGCAAGAAGTTCGGATTTACTCTCCATCGCTGCTGCCATCGCCGTCTCCCTGATCTTCAAAATCCTTCCACATATCCTGAGAATAGAGACGGACATCCTTGCGGGCCTGCATAAGCTCTGTGCGACACCCCTTGGCCAACGTCACGCCTTCCTTAAAAAGTTCCACTCCTTTTTCCAGGGCAAGTTCACCTGTTTCCAGAGCGGCCACGACCTCCTGCAGCCGGGCGAGTCGTTTTTCAAATGTATCCTGCGATTGTTCCATGAAGTATTCCTGGTTGAAAAAAAGGCGTAATACATCGGTATGTTGCCCTTGCACATCAAAAAAACAACAGCAAAATACCATAACAAAATATACACAAAAGACGTCCATGAATACGAGGACGGACTGCCGACGTCATTGTTCCCATACAAACGTATGAGCAGAACACACCCAATGAATCCCCGGCCTAATACGAAAAGATCACAAAATAAAGCAACCTCTTCCACGCCCGAAGTTTTTACTGCCGGACGGATACGGCCGGAACATCGGAAGTCTTGAACGTTCCATCCATAAAGGGCATGGGATTGATAGGTTCTCCAAGGACATACAGGCCAAAATGAAGATGCGGCCCCGTCGCCCGACCCGTCCGGCCCATGGTGCCCACAACCTGGCCTTTGTGGACCACCTGCCCTTCCTTAACCTGGATTTTGGACATGTGAAAATACACGCTGGTCACCCCCTGACCATGATCCAGATACACGGACCGACCAGAAAAATAATGATCCGCCACAAGATCAACGATCCCGTCGGCACAGGCCTTGATGGGAACGCCCATACTTCCACGAAAATCCACGCCCCGATGGGGAGCTCTGGGCTGGTTGTTGATAAATCGGGTCAGTCCATAGGCTGAGGACACAGATCCCGGCACAGGCCTGGTTAGAGGAAGAGACCAGAACCGCCCGGCCGTCTGCCGGGCCAGGACATGGGTGATGACTTTTTTTTCCTTGTAATACCGGGCAAGATTTTTTGGGGAAAGATTTGCCATGGACGGTGGAAGAATCAGCCGCTGCTCGGGATAGTTCTTATCGCGCACGTCCACAGCGCATTGAACTACCTTTTTTTGTCCGCCGGCCACATACGACAACCGCAAAAGCTCCGGCCTGGCCATGCGTTTAATCCCCACCCCGAGAAGGACTGCCTGGATGATTCCCGGCCGGGCCGCAGCAAGATCCAGATTTTTGTCCAGCCATTCCAGCGTATAGGATGATCCACCGGGTACGGGCATGAACCGGCATACGAATCCTTCGCCACGAACGACCGAGGACGGGGCCTGCAGGCGGACCTCCTCCTGACCGGGATCTGCTACAGCCAGGCCAGGAAAAAGCAGCTGGATACAAAGGAGTATGGTCAACACAAGCATTCTACGGCGTGGCATGAAATGTTCCTCACGGATTCATTGCGGCATATTAAAAAAACTTTTTTCGACCAATTTTGCCAAAATATCAAGTTTTGCCCAGAACACAATGCGTCACACACTTCCTATCCGCTATCGCTTTATGCAGACTCTTGTGCTCTAACCATCCGGCTTGAGTTCCCCACAGACCCGGTGCATCTCCACTTTCTTGCAAGCGGACGGGGACCCGGCTTTGCCGGGCAAACAAAAAGGGCCCGTCACTATGACGGGCCCTTGCATTCTGTATTCTGTGTATCCTACGCCATTCCTTCAGCATGGATCACACAAAACCAACCTATTTATTTGATAAACAACATCTCCTGATAGGTGGGTAAGGGCCACAGGTCGTCGGCAACGATGTCTTCAAGGCTGTCCACAAAACTACGGACCTTGAGCATGGCCGGGATAACGTTGTTGCACATGTACGCAGCCTTTTCCTTGGGATCTTCAATCTCGGTTTCCATGAGGACATCAAGTTCGCCTACGGCCTCCTTGAGATGTCGCATCTTCACGGTTACGTCTTCCAAGATTTTCATTTCGTAGTCCAGACCAATGGACTTAAGACTGGCGCACGTGTCGGCCAGTTCACGCATATAACGGACCGCTGCCGGCAAGATGGTCGTTCTGGCCATTTTAACGGTGAGCAGCCCCTCGGTGACCAGATGCTGGGAGTACTGCTCCAGATAGACTTCTTCACGGCTGCGGAGTTCCCGCTCGGAAAAGACCCCATAGGTGGTGAACATTTTCAAAGACGCGGGTGAAGAAATAACAGGTAAGGCATCAACGGCGGTCTTCAAATTAGGCAGACCACGTTTTGCTGCTTCCTCCTGCCATTCTTTAGCATATCCGTTGCCATTGAAGATAATGGCCTCATGCTCGGTGATAATATTTTTGATAACTTCGAGCACCGCTTCATTAAACTTCTCTGGAGCAGCAGCAACTCTTGCTTCCAATTCGGTAGCCACATAATCCAATGATTCAGAAAGCATAGTGTTCAATGCCACCTGAGGGCCGGCAATGGACAGGTTGGACCCCACAGCCCGGAATTCAAAACGGTTGCCCGTAAACGCAAAAGGACTTGTACGGTTCCGGTCTCCGGCATCCATGGACAAGAGAGGCAGAGAATCAACCCCGACCTGGAGATCGCACTTGGTTTTTGAGGAGCTGCACGCGCCTTTTTTGATCTGTTCAAAAATATCAGTCAGCTGATCGCCCAGATAAATGGACATGATGGCCGGCGGAGCTTCGTTGGCACCCAGACGGTGATCATTCCCGGCCGTTGCAACAACCGCACGGAGCAAATCGCCATGGAGATGCACTGCGCGGATGGTGGCGGCACAGAACACGAGAAATTGAAGATTTTCATGCGGTGTGTCTCCGGGATCAAAAAGGCTGCCCAAACTTTTGGTGCCAAGAGAATAATTGAGATGTTTGCCCGAACCATTAATACCGGCAAAAGGTTTTTCATGTAACAGGCACGCCATGCCATGTCGCTTAGCAACATTTTTAAGAGTGGTCATAACCATCTGGTTATGGTCGTTGGCCAGATTGGCCTGCTCATAGATGGGAGCAAGCTCAAACTGTCCCGGAGCCACTTCGTTATGACGGGTCTTGACGGGCACACCCAGCTTGTACAATTCATGCTCCGCGCTCATCATGAACGACAACACACGCTCAGGAATGGCTCCGAAGTAATGATCATCCAGTTCCTGCCCTTTGGCCGGTTTGGAACCGAACAGCGTACGGCCTGTGAGCTGCAGATCCGGACGTTCAAAATAAAAATTGCGATCAACCAAAAAATATTCCTGCTCGGGCCCGGCAAAAGACTGGACCTGCTCGCCGTTCTCATGGCCAAAAAGAGCAAGAACACGCTTGGCCTGCACATTGAGAGCCTGGTTGGAACGCAGCAAGGGCGTTTTTTTATCCAGGGCTTCACCTGTCCAGGACACAAAGGCCGTGGGGATACACAAAAAGGTGCCATTGGGATTTTCCAGAATATAGGCCGGATTGGTCACGTCCCAGGCAGTGTACCCGCGGGCTTCAAACGTGGCACGCAGACCGCCTGAAGGAAAGCTGGAAGCATCAGGCTCACCCTGAATAAGAAATTTACCACTGAACTTGGGCATCGCCCCGCCCTCTCCGTCGGGAGCAAGGAATCCGTCATGTTTTTCAGCGGTGAGCCCGGTCAAAGGATAAAAGACGTGCGTATAATGGGTTGCGCCCTTAGCAACAGCCCAATCCTTCATTGCTGTGGCAACGGTATCCGCAATAGAAGGATCAAGATGGCCACCATCTTCAATGGTCTGCTTGATGGATGCGAAGACCTTTTGAGGAAGGCGTTCTCGCATCACATTAAGACTAAAAACATTACAACCGAAAATTTCGCCGGCGCTCTGATCCGCATAGCTCAAAGGAGCGGTTGCCGGTGTATAGTTTGTTACAGCCTTAATGGCGTCTTGTCTGGACTGATTGCCACTCATTCGGGTCTCTCCTTGAAAATAATGGATGAATTCTCCCCGCACCAGCGGGATAAAGGACGTTTTTGTTTATTACACACACTTTTACGTATATGTAACAAGTAACGAGCCATTAGCAAACAATCCTTTTAAATAGGATGGTTAACTAAAAACAAAATATTTATACAAATACAAATTTAACAAAAATGGTAATTTATCATTTCCTTCAAATCTTCATTTTACAATTTTATCAAATCAGTCATATACTATGGCATTGGTCAGCCAACAGATCTTCACTTTTTCAACCCCCGGACATTAGGAGTTGAATGCAACGGCAAAGGCAGGTAGCTGATTGGCTCCCAAAAAACAAATAGATACTACCGAGCATGCTCGGGGATGGAACCCGTTGTCGCCGGATCACAATGAGCAACTTTTCTCCCCTTCACCAACACCTATGTGACCGATGTACCTAAGCCGCGGACACTGTTCTCCACGGATAAAAGGTCCTTCCTGACATCGTATTCCCGCGTTCAATGCTGCGTAGCGATATCCACAGCATTACCCACTCTATTCCTCTCTTGGAGAAAAAATGAATATAAGTTGGTTCCCCGGCCATATGCACAAGGCCAAACTGGCCATTGCCAAAGTCATTACCACCATCGATGTGGTCGTCGAGGTCCTCGATGCCCGGTTGCCCGTTTCCAGTCAGAATCCCCTGCTTAACGAACTCCGAGCAGGTCGACCCTGCATCCGGGTCCTGAACAAGGCGGATCTGGCCGATCCCAAGGTCACTGCGCAGTGGGTGGAGTATTTCCAAAAAGACAAAAATATCCGCGCCATTGCCATGTCTGCTACAAACAAAAAAGAGGCCCAACGTATTATCGGCCTCTGCAAAAAGATGACTCCAGACCGGGATTATCTGTTCAAACCGGTGCGGGTCATGATGGCTGGAATACCCAATGTCGGCAAATCAACATTGATCAACACCGTCGTGGGACGGGAAATCACCAAGGCGGCTAATCAGGCTGCAATCACCCGTAAACCCAAGCATATCGATCTCACAAACGGCGTGATACTCTCAGATACTCCGGGTATCCTCTGGCCCAAACTGGAAAATAAACATGGGGCCTATCTTCTGGCTGCCTCTGGTGCTATCCGGGATACGGCCATGGATTACCCGGAGGTGGCCCTTTATGCAGGCACCTATCTCCTGAGCGCCTATCCCGAACTTCTCATGCAACGCTACAAGTTCGAAAAGCAGCCCAATGACGGCAAAACACTGATCGAAGAAATAGGACAACGCCGGGGATGCCTTATCCGGGGTGGCGGCATTGATATCCAGAAGGCATCGGAATTGTTGTTGAGGGAACTGCGCAACGGACTCATCGGGCCCATCAGCCTGGAACGTCCCCCTGCGACAAAGTAGCCGATCACGCAGGAAACAACATGGGCATCCGGCATCCCCGACCATACGAAGAGAAGGAGCCCCCCCGGGATGTCCTTCTCTTCGTATGGTCACAGGAAAAGCCCCCGTTGGCAAATCACAATCCCTTGCGTTCAAACCAACGCAAAATAAGTACATAGATACAGATCAATCCCATGATGACGATCCAGTGGTTGAGCCCAAGCACCTGGGGCAAGGTAATCTTGCCCAGATTTCCCCACGTATACACGCTCGCCTTCAAAGCCGGGTAGGTATGCGCAAAGAGCGAAGCCCCGACAAGCATGCCCCCTATACCCCACAAGGCGTCAAAACGTCCTTCCCCCAACGCCCCCAGGGAAGTACCCGGACAATACCCCAACAGTCCCCAGCCAAGGCCAAAAAGTATCCCCCCCAGAACATTGGCCGCCAGGGAAGTTTCTTTGATGGAAAGTTTGATCATTCCAAGATCGTTGAGCAGATAGATCCCGACCATGCCCACAATAATATTTGAAAGCATAAATTTGACAATCGTCATGTCACGAAGCCTCAGCGCCCCCAATTGTTTGTCATAACGGATGACTTGAGCCTTCTGCAGCAAAATCCCAAACAGCAATCCTGTTACCAAACCGTAGATAAGAAGCATGCGTGTCCCCCTTTATTTTTTGGTGCGCGGATACACAATCGAGGCCATGATGATACCCCCTCCAAAAAAACAGGCTGCCGAAACAAAGCCGCTGATCGACATCTGGGTCAACCCGCTGAGTCCGTGCCCGCTGGGGCATCCTCCAGCCAGACGGGCCCCGTACATGGCAATGATTCCACCCACAAAGGCGACCACAGCCCGCAGCCCGACGTTACCCCCATATCTGCTTTTCCACATATCAGGCACAGACTGCCAGGCAAATGTTTTGGTCGATACCGAAGACAGCAGCGCGCCTATAAAAATACCGATTACAAAAAGGAACTGCCAGTCGACCTGCACCCCTTTAGATATGTAATACGCCGAATTGGCCACCCATTCTGGGGCAACTATTTTTTCCATCATCCCGCTGGCCCGGACAAAGGTTGTCGAGGCGCCCATAAATTTCCCGGCCAGGGCTACGGAAGCAATCCCCAGCAGGCCGCTGAGAGCTCCTGCGACATACGGATTCCAAACACCTTTTTCTTTGCGCATCATTCCTCCTTCCAGTATGGTTGATCAAAAAAGGTTAAACCCCATAGTGTATAAAAAAGCCAGATTGGATATACCCGCAAAAGGCCTACACCCAACCACGCCCGTACAAAAAAATGCTCCATGCAGCGTAGGGGAAAAATGAAATTTCATCCGACCAGAGAGATACCAGAAAAAACGATGGGCTCCAAGGAAAAACGATGAAAATACAGGAAAAAGTCTTTTTTACACAACAACGCGAAGAAATGCTCCAAGGCCAGATCACGGCCCGAGGTGTGCGTAACCCTTTTGTCCTCCAGGCCATGCGTGAAATACCAAGGCATCTCTTCATGCCCCATAATGTCAGGGACAGGGCCTATGACGACTGTCCCCTGCCCATAGGCAAGGGCCAGACTATTTCTCAGCCGTATATCGTGGCCTATATGACCGAATGTCTGCAACTTTTAGGAGGGGAAAGGGTCCTGGAAATTGGATCAGGGAGAGGATATCAGGCAGCTGTTTTGAGCCGGATTGCAGCCCGGGTATATACGGTGGAAAGGATTCCTGAACTGGCAGCCCAGGCACAACAGACCTTTGCTGCCTTGGGATTGACCAATATTGAAATACGCACAGGGGACGGCACCCTTGGCTGGGAAGAAAAAGCACCTTTTGAAGCCATCGTGGTCACGGCTTCAGGTCCAGACATACCAGAACCTCTCAAGCGCCAACTGACCATAAACGGACGGCTGGTCATGCCCGTGGGTTCTCTCCATCATGGTCAGCAGATTCTTCGTGTCACCCGGACCGACGACGATGCCTTCACAACAGAATATCTTCTCCAGGTGGCCTTTGTCCCTCTCCTGGGAAAATTCGGGTGGAAGGAAGCATAAAAACGACCCAGACGCACGAACAGAACCAGGGCATATCTCCAACACAGCAGAAAGAACCATGTTTTTTTCTGCTATCAGAGGGAGGAATGAGCTGCGGACACAGAAGGATATTTTTTAGCAGCTATCTTCCACATGGACCTGTCCTACCTGATGCGGTTCCACATGCACGACCACATCCACGACCTCAGATACCTGCGACATCACGGCAGTACGAACCTCCTCGGCAATTTCATGGCCCTGATACACCGAGATAGTGCCGTCCACGACCACATGCATATCGGCAAAGATACTTCCGCTCTGATACCGGGTCCGGATTTTATGCGCGTCCTTGATACCGGGATGGGCCTGGGCGATATCCCGGATTTTATCACATACTTCTTTGGGAGCACCCCAGTCCATGAATTCTTTGAGTCCGGGCCAGATAATCCGGAATGCGGCTTGAACTATCAATAAAGCGACCAGAAATGCGCCCAGCTTATCCAGCATGGTCCAAGAAGGGAGGAGAATCGCGCCGCCCACCGCCAAAAATGCGGGGATAGAACTTATAGCGTCCAGACGATGATGCCAGGCATTAGCCAGCATGGCCGAACTTTTGACTTCACGCCCCCAGCGGACCGTCCAGCGGTACAGTATTTCATTGGCAATGACGGACACTCCCGCCGCAAAAACCGCAATCCAGCCAGGGACCTTATGCGCAGGTTCCTGAATTGTTTTCAGTGCCTCCCACGCGATGCCGATACCTGCACCAAGCAAAACCAGCCCGATAAGGATAGTTACAAAGGTTTCCATCCGCCGGTGTCCGTAGGGATGCTCCGCGTCCGGAGGCCGGGACCAGTAATGCGAACCGACAATGACGGCAAGATCTGTCATGCTATCGGATAAGCTGTGCACCCCGTCAGCCAGTACGGCCTGACTTGAACCCAGGATGCCGGCCGCCACTTTAAGCAAGGTCAGCCCAAGATTAACAAACAGACCGACCCAGGTAACCCGGCGGACCTGCCCCACGGCAGAGAGTTTTTTCTGTTGCATGACACTTTCATCCGAAATATTTTGCACATCCAAAAATACATGATCATCTGTGCGGAATCACGTCTGATTCTACCCGATAACAACATCCGTAAAAGCCCTACGCCAGGACGCTTCAAACCGCAATCAAGACCGCCGGACAACGGGGGACACCCAAAACACACCAGCCCGGCACATGAAACAGCCTCCAAAAATCTTTGCCGGGAGGGCTCCTGCATCTCTTTTTCCCTGCGTTGCTTTTTCCCTGGAACCAGCCTAATACTAAAATCAATCTGTCATCAAGGCGCTCACCCAACGCAAAAAAATGCGTTTTCGATGCAACGCTCTATGCAGGGGAAGGCCTGCCCCGGGACGACAAGCAAGGTAGCATTCCCAAAGCCGCACTTTCGCCCCTGGGCGGACACGTACACCCATAACCAGCAGGAGGCAGGCATGACCGAGCAGACTTCGTTCACCAGGATTGAAAACGACGTGGTCCCCGTATTCCGCATGAAAATCAGCAGGGCCGAATCTACAGAAGATGTCAAAAAATTCTTTTTTCAGACCCTTCGTGACCTTTTTACGCAAATATTTAATGACGCGATCACCTTTGAGAGAGAAGACGTTGTGTTGCATCCGGCAGACGATCCCTGTGTGGTAATTATGCCCCGGCTGATCACCCAGCCAGCCTTTGCCGAAACATGGGCAAAATCCGACCTGAAACGGGTTGTTGATCGCCTTGCCCTGATGGCCTGCAACCGGTACCTGCACCTGGATAAAAATCCTGAAAAAACAAACGCAAAAATCCGGGGATAAGCCCGTCGAACAGATAGTATACTTACCCCGGCAACACAAAAGCCGCCCCTGCGCCTTCCAAGAGACTGCGCCGCACCGGGCGGCTTTTCTTCTGGCATCATTCATTGCGCCCCACACGGTCCGTCAGATAACAGCATCCAGGGGACTCAGCCCGGAACGGCAACCGTACAATATTGACTTTTCCCCCAGCAGCCGTAAGCAAAAGGTTCTTACGACCCAGCATAAGGAGCAACTATGCCTTTATCACGACGTCGATTCCTGCAGGCTTTGGCCCTAGCCGGTATCGGTCCTGTATTGCCGTCCACAGCCAAAGCCGTAGAACAGGGGGAAGAACTGGCCACCCTGCTTGATATCCGCAAATGTATCGGGTGCGGCGAGTGCGTGGCTGCCTGCCTAAAAGGCCAACGGACATAATATGCATGACCCTGCGTGGCGTCTCGCTGCTAAAAGCGCGATATGAAGACTGAAAAGGATGTCTCCCCAAGACCGGCCATTTTTCACCCGGATCATAGCTTGCAGTTTTGCCCGTCTCTGATTACAGCAACATCCGCAAATGTCATTGCCGCTGTCTCCTTAAAAGCGTTCTAAAACAACAGATTGTTCCCCAACATATGAATATCGGATTTGATGCCAAGCGGTATTTTTTAAATGCCACCGGACTCGGTACCTATAGCCGGAACACCATCCGCCTCCTGGACCGTTATGCCCCGGAACACGATTATTTTCTTTACACCCCCAAGATATCCTCCCGGTTCGGATCACCCGTTTCAGGCCCCAATATCCATACAAGGACCCCGGCAAACGTGATAACCAGGGTATTTCATCCCCTGTGGCGAACCTTTCTGCTCGGCAGGCAGACTACACAGGACAGCTTGGACATTTTCCATGGATTGTCCCATGAAATCCCTTACGGCATATCACGAGCTACAAAAACCGTGGTCACCGTCCACGACCTCATTTTTCTGCGCCATCCAAAGCTTTATCACCGGGTGGACGTAGCCTTGTATACAGCAAAATACCGTTCCAGCTGCCGACGCGCGGACAGGATCATTGCCATCAGCGAACAGACAAAACAAGATATAACGACATTTTTCTCCATTGACCCGGAAAAAATCGACGTGGTCTATCAATCCTGTGACCCGGCTTTTTATCTCCCTCTGTCCGCACACGATCTGCAATCTGTCCGTTCCAGGTATAGTCTTCCCGACGCATACCTCCTGTATGTGGGCTCTTTTGCCGAACGTAAAAACGTACTTACCCTGATTGAGGCTCTGGGCCGTATGCATCCGACACTCCGGATTCCCCTGGTTCTGGTCGGTCGGGGCAACAAGAGCTATCTGACCAGAATGCATGCCGCCATTGAAAAAAACAGGCTGACCAAGGATATCATTTTTCTGCACACAGTCCCGGCCGCAGACCTTCCAGCCATCTACCAGCAGGCACGGCTCTTTGTATATCCGTCCTTGTATGAAGGCTTCGGCATTCCCATCCTAGAGGCTCTGTTCAGCCGGACCCCGGTGATCACCTCGCAGGGGTCATGCTTCCGGGAAGCAGGCGGACCGGATACGATATATACTCCCCCCGGCGATGTGGATGCCCTGGCTCGTTCCATGGAACAGGTTCTTAAAAATTCTGCCCTGGCAGCCAACATGCGCGAAAAGGGAAGGCACTACGCCCGCGCATTCCACGAGCGCCAGGTGGCTCATCAACTGCTGGCCGTCTACATTGATCTCTGTGCACAACAGTGCTGACCCCTTTCCTTTGTTCATGGGGAAAACATGTATTGCTCACCATAAGGATGCACTGCTGCAGGTATCCAGGCATGAACATAGATTCCTTTGTCCAATATCAAGCGTTTCCCCGGATTGATTTACCCATAACCCGTCATTTTGTCCGGATACGTCCAGGACGGATGCAGAACAGATACTAATTCATGAGCCATAACCAATTTTTACTCATGCGCCTCAGTCACCTGGGGGACATCATTCTGACCACCGGCGTCATCGACTATTGGCACCGCAACTATGGCTGGACATTTCATTTCATCACCTCTCAATCCATGTTGCCCATACTCCAGGATCATCCGGCAGTGGCCTCAGTTATATCCGTTAGCCAGGAAGATAGATCTCTGACCGCCTGGCTGCAATTTTGCCAGGCCCTGCGCCGAAAATACGCCCATCTTCCGTTCATTGATCTGCATGGAACCCTGCGTTCCAGAATTTTAGGGGCACTTTGGCCAAACAGCGTCATGCACTATCCCAAAAAGGGACTTTGCCGTCGCTTTTTCCAACGCACTCATAAGGACTATTTTCAAAAGAAACTGATCCAGGCCAATGTACCCCAGCGCTATAGCCTGGCCTTGGAAAAAACAGCTCCTCCCAAAGAGCTGCTCCGGCCAAACATTCCGGTCTCAGCCAGGGATCGCGCATGGGCTCAAAAACAGCTGGCTCTGACGCAACCGTTTGCGCTGGTAGCTCTTCACCCCTATGCCACCCACCAGGCCAAAGAATGGCCCAGGGAAAAATGGCTGGCACTGATGGAACGCCTGCACGCGCAAGGCATTGCCTGCATGGTCATCGGACAATCCAAGATGCCGCTGCTGACTACGGAAAACACTTCTTGCAAAAATACCCAAAAGGAACAGATTCTTGATTTTACCAACACGACCAACATTGCCCAGACCTGTGCCCTCTTGGAACAAGCGGACGTGCTTGTTTCCGGGGACTCCGGCCCCATGCACATGGGTACGGCCGTGAACACCCCTGTTGTTGCCCTGTTTGGACAGACCTGTGAAGAGTGGGGGTTTTATCCTTCAGGCCCCCAGGACACCGTAATCACTCTGTCCCTGCCGTGTTCGCCCTGCTCACTGCACGGCAACCACGCCTGCACAAAAAATTTTGCCTGCATGCGCGATATTTCCGTGGATCAGGTGCTGAAAACAATTCTGGCCAGGATTCCTGCAACGCAATAGTACGCACCAGACGTAATACACGTCCTGCGAACAATCTCTCGGAGGCTTTCCATGCATCCTCTGTATTTTGATTACAACGCCACAACGCCGGTTCATCCACATGTTCTTGAAACAATGCTTCCCTGGCTCAAAGAAAATTTTGGGAACCCGGGCTGTGCTCACTCCTGGGGCTTTACAGCCCGGAAAGGCTTGGATTCGGCCAGAGAACAGGTTGCCAAAGCTATCGGTGCGTCGAGCGAAGAAATCATTTTTACTTCTGGAGCCACAGAATCCAACAACCTGGCGTTGTACGGCATACTCACTGCTCCTGAAAAGCAGCACCTGATCATCAGCGCCATCGAACATCCGGCGATCATGGAACCGGCCCTGGATCTCAAAGCCCACGGGGCCCGCCTGACCATCATTCCCGTGGATACCAACGGCCTTGTAGACCCTGAAGACATTTTACAGGCATGCACCAAGGACACAACACTCATCTCCATCATGCTGGCCAATAACGAAGTCGGTTCCATCCAGCCCCTCCGGGAAATTGCAGCCCTGGCAAAAAAGCGGGGGATCTTGGTACACACTGATGCGGCCCAGGCCGTGGGCAAAATACCACTCAACGTCAAAGATCTGGGAGTGGACCTTTTAAGCATTGCCGGACACAAACTCTATGCCCCCAAAGGTATTGGTGCTCTGTACGTACGCAAGGGAATACGGATTACTCCACGAACGCTGGGAGGTGGTCAGGAAGGCGGGATACGCCCGGGGACGGAAAATCTGCCCTATATAGTCGGGCTGGGCACGGCCTGTACCCTGATCAACGACGTGGCCATAGAATACAAACGGCAACAAAAACTGGGAGAATACTTCAGGCAGGGATTGGTTTCACTGCATCACCCCTTCCGTATCCATGGTGAAAAGGCCCCTGGATTGCCAGGAACCATGAGCGTGGGATTTAAGGATCTCAGCGCTGGAGATATTATTTCCGGGCTGGTAACCTACGACGTGGGTGTCTCGGCCGGGGCAGCCTGTCATGCGGGCAAGGCAAACATATCCTCAGTACTCACGGCCATGCAGGTCCCCCTGGAATATGCCCGGGGAACCATCCGTTTTTCCTGGGGCCGGATGACCGGAGAACACGATATGGATGAACTTCTCAGCCGTTTGGAACGTGTTATTCGCGCGTTATGAACCAGACTGCAATCCGTTTTTTTTCTTCTGTCCGAAATGCTGACTCACCACAACACCAGCCATAACCAGCAATGCTCCCCAGCACTGGACAACAGTCAGCGTCTCCCCTAACACCAGCCATCCCAAAATAAGAGCAAAAACCGGAACCAGATTGGTGAATGCTGTTGCACGGCTGGCTGGCAACTTGCTCACTCCGTAATTATACAACCCATATCCCCCAAGGGTGACAACCGTCCCCAGGTACACGATGGCTAGCGTTGCCAGGGGATCAAAGGTATGCGGCAAATGGACAGAAGGGACCAGTAAAACAGGAAAAAGGAAAAAAACGCTGCCGATAACCGATTGGACCGCTGTTAAAAAAAGAGGAGGGTAGCGACAACTCATCTTTTTCAGACAGATGGTGTATCCCGCCCCCCAGCACATGGCCATAAGCTCCAAAAAATTCCCAAGTACGGGCCGTGGAGCACCGGGTGCTGCCACACCGCCAAGACTCAACCACGTCACGCCGGCAATGGCCAGAAAAAAACCGATCAGAGTCATACCACTGACGACTTCTCCAAGAAAAAAACGGGCCATCAACGCCACAATCAGGGGAAGAATGCCCGTAATCATCCCCGCCTGAGAAGCTGAGGTCAGGGTCAGGGCATACGCCTCAAAAATGAAGTACATGCACGGCTCGCACAGGGCCATAAAGATCAAAAATTTCCAATCTCCCCTGGTGTACACAACGTTCTTCAAACTTTTCCAGCCACAGGCGAATAGACCCGTGGCCGTTACCATCCGCAGCCAGATGGCCACCATGGGATCATACCCTCTAAAGGCAATTTTGAGGGCCAGAAAAGAACTCCCCCAGACAAACATGGCCAACACCAGTCCCAGCATGGGCAACGTTTCAATGCCGGTCAGCCCTAATCTTCTCATCATATACCATTCCTTGTGCTTCAAACCTACAGCCGACAAATCTTCACCTCTGCGAGGCACATTTCTCCTCCGGGGCAAAAATAATCGATAACGTCAGACATACCTGCCAACGCCTCTTGTTTGATCTTTTCTATCTTTTGAGCATACGTCCATGGAGAGAAGATGAAACATCAAAAGCACGACGACCACGCTCGCAGACGTTTCTCCTTACAACCTGTGGCCGACACGGGTATGCTGGAATTCAGACACGTCTGGCAAGTCTGAAGACAATCGGTTCCGTTACAACGTGGGGTTACAGTAGAGAAAGTAAGCCATAGCAAAGAACTGCACACGAAAAAAACCGGAACACAAAGGTCCCGGTTTATCATTTGTCCAGCACAGCACGAACATATCCATTTCGTTCGCATCAGAGACAGAATCAAGCCATATAATGTCTATTTTTACGGATACTCTTGCTTTTCATGCCCATGAACCACCGGGTTTTCGCCGTACGTTTCCATTTTTTTGGACTCTGGACTGTCATCTCCAAGGATTTCGCGGATACGCCGGAGCAATGCACCCATGCGGAACGGTTTGGGCAAAAAACCTGCAAGACTAAATTTCTGAGGGTCAACAGCCAGCTTATGATTCTGATATCCGCTGGTGATAAGGATACGGACATCGGGATCTTGGGCCAAAATTTTCCCGGCACATTGTTCTCCCCCCATGCCGGGCATGCCAAGATCCATGACCACCAGATCTATCCGCTCAGAGGAAGGCGTAAAGAATGTCAAGGCCTCTTCCCCGCTTCCTGCAAGAAACACCTTGTACCCATATTCCATAAGCACATCACCGGCTGCTTGGGCGATCAATTCCTCATCATCCACATATAAAATGGTCTCGCAACCGTGCAACAAGGGATAACTGATGTCCTTGCACGGCGTTTCCACGTCAGGATTCTCTTCTGAGGATTGTACGGGGAAAAACAGTTCAAACCGAGTTCCACGAGGAATACCCGGTACGCAGGTAATCGTTCCACAATGTCTGCGGACGATGCCGTAAACCGATGAAAGCCCAAGGCCTGTGCCTTGACCAATTTCCTTGGTGGTAAAAAAAGGTTCAAATATATGCTCCCGGATCTGGTCATCAATTCCGCATCCGGTATCGGTGACTCTCAAACGCACATATCTTCCGGGGTCAAGGTCCAGGGAGGCGGCCTGTTCCTTGCCTAAAACATGGCTTTTGGTCTCAATACAAATTTCTCCCTCACCGGTGATCGCGTCTCGGGCGTTGGTGACCAGATTCAAAAGGATCTGCTCTATTTGGCTTGCATCGGCCATTATCAGACCGGATTCGGGATCCAGGTCCTTTTCAATACGGATCATTTTTGGCAGAGTACTGTATAAAAGCTGCAAAGAATTCGTGATGGTATCATTGATGTCCACGAGTTTGAATTCCGGGTCCACACGATGGCTGAAGGCAAGAAGATGAGCCACAAGATCCGTTGCACGATTGGTAATAGCATCTAAATCCCGCACACATCGATCGATGGTGCCATTGAGACCTTCATGCATATGCAGTAAATGAATATTTGAAGACATCGCCTGGAGCAGGTTATTGAAATCATGAGCGACACCACCAGTAAGTGTCCCCAGCGCCTCCAGCTTGGAAGTGTGACTGAGCTGTTTCTCCAGTTCTTTTTTTTCCCGGGCAGCTTTCTTACGTTCAGAAATATCCGCATGAGCGCCAGCCACACGCATGGCCTTGCCCGTGGCATCTCGCAGGCACGCTCCCCGATCGTTGATCCATCGGTACGTCCCGTCTTTGTGTCGGAGTCGATATTCCAGTTCGAAAACATCACCGGATGCAATGCAATCATAATTTGTCTTCAAAACACGTTCACAATCATCGGGATGGATACGAGAGGTCCACGAATCGAGACGATTTGGCAACTCGTTATCTTGATAACCGATAATTGCCTTCCACCTGGGTGAAAAATAAACCGTATTCCGTCTGATATCCCACTCCCAGATGCCGTCGTTGGTTCCCTGGACGGCAAGGCAATACCGTTCTTCACTTTCTCTTAAAGAGGCCTCAACCTGTCGGCGCTCCCGGATTTCCTGCCGCAACATTTCGTTGGATTTTACAAGGGCAGCACTGCGGACGCTGACCCGGTGCTCAAGTTCCCGATTCAATTCATTGAGATCATATTCTATGGCCTTGCGCCGTTTTTCCTCGTTGTCCTTTTCCATGCGGGCGAGTAAAATGGGAGCAATATGCTTAGCCAGTGAGGTGAACAACGTTTTGTCTTGGGCGGTGTAATCCTCTTTTTTATTGGCCACAGTTATAATGCCGAGCACCCGCCCGGAAACGACCATGGGGGCATGAATAATGCGATTCAAAGAAACATTGTTTTCAGATTTGGGAATCGGTCGATTACGGGCACAGGTCTTTTGTTCCTCAATAATCCGTTTCCAGATCCCGGATTCCCATTGACTTCTGGTAAGCGAGTGCTCGGATATATCTCCCTTACAGGCATCACCTCTGCAGGCATCATCTCCCAGGGCAAATGCCAGGCAAAGAAGGTTCTGCGTATCATCCATGAAGGATATCTTGCCTGCACTGCTTTGCATACCATCCAAGAGAACATCCAGGACACGATCATAGACACCGCGATCACCACCGGTCAAAAAAAGTTCAGAAATCCTGCTCTTGAGCGATAAAAGTTTTTGAGAATACACCAAGGCATCAATGACCTCGGTGTATGAACGCACCTCATGAACAACAACAATTTTGACGTGTTTCCCATACGCAAGGCCAAACATTTCAACATGTTTACACGCACCATTTTTGCATCGGATAGGAACGTCATTCTGTATGACCCCCTGATCAAGGCCAGCAACTATTTCGTTATTCGCAGGCAAGGAGTAAGAAAGTTTTCCCAATCCGATACTGATGTCCGGGAAATCTTCCAGGCAATATCCGGTTGTTTGAGTAAAGGCAGGGCTCACATACAACGTTGTGCCATCCAGAGTATACACCCAGATTTTGAGGCAGGAATCATTGCACAACGCCGCACAATGATGGATCATTCTTTCATATGAAACACGAGAAGACATTTGTATATACCATGTTAGACCAACAGGAAACCACACGCCGCGAATATATGGGGTCACCTGCACCCACGTATTCACGGCGTAAAAATAATACATTCATGAGCTCAACAAACAGAATTCAAACCAGGTCACAACCGTTAGAGCAATGGCTCCATGGGATTTGTCATACATCACGAGCAAGGAATCTCCGAAAACATAGATCAAGTCAATCAGATTATAACTGAACGATCAGAATTATGCCCTGAACAGGGTATCACACCTTGACCATCGGTGCGAGAGACAATAAGAACTCTCAAGTTCTCCCTTTAGTCCCCTCAGATAAAAATCATGGCCAGAATAAGAAAACAACTCCGCCTTGCAAAACAATTTCATACGTGCACATGTGATGAACACACATTTGTCGTTGACTGGAATTCTACCGAATTAGTGGATATAAACTTTGAATTTCCTGATCAGTATATCCCTGAAGGCAGAACCTTGTGGATGCTGAGCACATGTAAAAAATGTCGGCAAAAAATCCTTCACGGCCGACAATTATGCGATCCCAGGATAACAGGAAAACGTCTGTTAGCTGAAGCTATGTGGGTTGGGAAAAAAAATCTTCCCCTGCGGCAGCAGCCGGGCCTGGCCAATAAAATAAAAAATTTATGGGAAGAATATAACGGCCTCCTGTATCACAACGATATCAGGGCATATCTGGAAAGGTACGCCTGAAACTTTACATACAATGAACAGATATTTTGCAGCCACCCTGGTTGACAAAGTCCTTTTCATTGCCATTATCAAAGCACGGTATATGGGCATGTCAACGATATGAACAAATCTGTTGGCATATCCTCAAATTCCACCTGCCCCAGTTTGTTGAAAATACAAACGAGTGCACTACTCAATCCAGCATCTTCAAAAATACGGATCATCACCGAAGAGACTAGCAGGCAATACGTGTCGGCACTTCCAGCATTTTTGCATCAGGTAAGCCGTTCTGCCTGCTTCTCTCGTTTCTCTCCTTTGAAAACAGATGTATCCCTTGGAATCAGACACTGGGATACACCAAAATCTTGATCCACTATCTTGTTACGAGGACCTTATGATCTGCCAAAAATGTCACAAAGCCGAATACGAAGCCACCATCACTCCGTTCAAAATCGAATGTCAAAACCGACTTTTTAGCTTTGACAATGTCCCTGCCTTGAAATGTCCTGAATGCGGGCATATTTTTATTCCAGAAAGCTCCATGCGCCCCATTATTGTCCACACCCAAAAAATAAATCAGTGCCCCGGGATTGCCTATCACCGTGTCAAATGGAGCCCTGAACTCGAAGAAGACGCCAGGGAAGCCGATAAAAAAAGCGGGCCGGGGAGCATTCTGGAGACCCAGAAAAAAGCTTTACGATATATAGAGAAAAACAAAAAAAGAGTTCAGGACCAGAAATTAACCAAAAAAAATGTCCTCAAACTCTTCAAATGGTCTTACGATCAAGAGACCGGCGTCAAAAAAGATCAAGTGGTCAGCGAAATTATTGCCCACATCAAAGACAACGACCAGGGCGTGTTCACCTTTTCATGCAAATCCAGCCCGTCCTCCCCGTATGAATCCTTTGAGTATGCCCTGCTTGTCACCGAAGAACGGGCCTGGTTTTACTGCCTGCATGACGCAACCTGTCCCATTTTCCATTTCGTTTAATCAGCCCCAGCCAGAACCCGGAGCCAGAGCATAATGCCACATAAACGAACGATCTCCGGGTGAGCAGCTCACGACATACGCAACGTGTTTCCTTTGTAAGGGGCCTGCCAGTGCAGGTCCCTTTTCTTTCCTGGCTCGTCAACATCACGCAACCCCAAGGTAGCTGCCGCGTCCACGCAGTTTTTTTTGGGCTATTCAACCACCCAGATGGTTCCGGCTCTGGCTTTGTGCATCACAGAGGTTGAAACGCTGCCATATAAAAATTCTTCAGTACGCGACACTCCCCGGCGGCCGATAACAATAGTCCCAAAGCCCCCTTCTTCCTGAACCCGCAAAATTTCTTCGGCAATACTGATTCCCACGGAACAATCTTCGGCCGGTTCATGAATACCGGATTTACAGCTGACCACGTACTTTTTCGCAATCCGTTCCCTCGCCACTCCCTTGTACTCCAGCATCCCCCGTGCCTCATCCAAAAAAATCTGGATGTTCTTTTCTTTGGCATGAGCGGCTGATTTCCAGGCCGTGTCGTCCGCATACGTATCCCGGTCCGGAGGGCGCTCAATATAAAGCAAGGTAATCAGAATATCAGGGGTATCCCCCAGCAAGTCACCGACATATGACACGGCCCGTTTAGAATTTTCCGAAGAGTCCACGGCAATAAGAATTCTTTTTCTGTCCATGCGTCCTCCATAGAACGGGGTTGCCACGCGTTCCACATATTTCAGGAGACACGCAGAACCTTTATACACCGGTTCAAATCAGCCAAAAAATCATCCACATGCGTATAAAAAATATGAGCCCCCAGAGAAAAATGCATGAGGACCATGGTTAATTCTTTGGGAATATAGGGATACATCTTGGCGATATTTACCAATCTGCTTTTAAACAATATAGAAAAATCGTCATATACAAGCCCCCCCATGTGCTGATCATCTATCCATTGAGCCAGGTTCTGCTGGGTATAAAAACGTTTTCCCACCAAAAAAAGAAGCATATTTCCCAGGCCGAAAAGATCCACCCCAAAAGGATTTTCATGGAAATCGTACGTATAATCAAAATCAATCCAGACATAGTTACTCGTCGAATACTCCATGAAAAGATGATCCCGGCGAATATCGCCATGGTTTTCTCCATGGACATGCAAAAATCTGATTGCTTCACATGCAACCACAAATTTTTCTAACATACCAGGCAAAAAATCAAAAAAATACGTCCGGTGGTCAACGTCTATCGCATCCACCACCTCGGCCAATCGTTTCCCGCGGACAACAGAAAGGATACGTACATTATTTCCTGCACTGTCATCCACGGAAAAGCCCTGCATGAACCGGCAATCCCCCCGAACAAGATCCAGAATACGGGCTTCTTTGCGTGGACTGCGATAGGCCACAACCTCAACGGAGCCAAGAGTAATCGGGAATTTTTCATAAAACACAAGTTTAAGAATTTTCCGTTCTCCGGTTTCCAATTCCCGGCATCGTTTGACCCAATATTTGGGATCTTCGACACCAAAGCTGCTCTCTTTTTCATTCCTGAGAACCAGATAATGCAAACCTCCCACATGGATGACATCACCGTGATCGATACGCATAAATTCTGTTGTATCCGTATAAAGATCCCCGAAACGTCCCAGGGAAGCGTGCGGATGCATTTTTTGGACAAGATTTTTAACAATGCTGCTCATCTAAACATTCTCCTCCCGGTCGTTGTCCCTGCAGTACTTCAGGCATGGCATCCGTTACCACAGAACGAAGTATCCCTCTGTTTTCCATATGCCTTTTCCATATGCCATGTCACATGTATGGAACAAAATATCATACAAAAAAGAGGCTGTCAGCAAAATGATATATTTTATAGTGCTCCCCCATAAACGTTCAGCAGTTTCTCCCATGTCATGGAAAATACAGTCTTCACAAGAGAAAGGTGAACCGCGTCCAGAAGGACAAGCACCTTTAAGAAGGTAGCATCGCAAACAGCGCAAAAAAAAGCGGCCTCCGATCTGAAGGCCGCTTTTTTTTGCGAAAATATAAGAACAAGTTACCAGGTAATCTTGCGCTGTTCTTCCATGGCTTTAGCCTGCTCCTCAAAAGTAGCAAATCCGGCCTGATGCATGGCATCTTCCACAATCTGATTCCAGTCCCATTGTGCGTAAATAATGGGCTTATGGAACACTCCCCGGAAGCTATTCATTTCCTGACGATAAAAATCTTCCTGAAGACTGCCCAGGTTATCGCGCATCTGATTCATCAACCGGGCATTTTCACCATCATACCAGTCGGCTAAATCATCGGGTGTGATATATTTCTTCAGAATATGGCCATACCCCTCTTTTTCCAGCAATATCTTCACCCGTTCAAGATGTTGTTTCTTCAACCAGGCGCCCAAATCCGCCACCGCAATATTTTCGCTTTCAATCTCAGCGATATCATATTTGGTCTGAGCATAGGTATCAGGAACAACAGAGGCTGAAACAATACCGGCCACACATACCAACCCACGGATTATCTTGCTGTTGGAGACCCCCTGTCCACAAAAACCAACCTTCTTGCCATATTTTTGACCGGTAAAAATCGTGGTCAAAATGGCCCAGACAACGGCCGGATCTTCTTCATCATAAATATGCTGCAACATGGAATTGTCACGGTCCGTCCCCAGAACCAGCTGCGTCATATCGTTGGAACCGATGGAAAAACCGTCAAACTCCTGCAGAAATTGTTTGGCCAGGATCGCATTACTTGGAATCTCAGACATCTGAATAACCTTGAGACCGTCTTCACCGGAACGGAGATTATGCACCCGTGCCAGATAGTCTTTCTGGCTCCGGGCCTCTTCAAGGGTTCGGACAAAGGGGAGCATGATGTTCAAATTGCTACCGCCAAACGCTCCTCGGGCAAGTTTGAACGCCTCAAGTTCCCAGTCATGGATGTTTCTGGAAACGCCCCTGAATCCCAGCATGGGATTATCTTCATAGAATTCGAACAGCAATCCGCCCAGCAGATTGCGATATTCATTGGTTTTATAATCGGTTGTCCGGTAAATGATACTCTTGCCATAAAAGGCCATGGCAAACAGTCCCAATCCCTGAGCCAGGGTCTGCACATATAATTCTTTACCGGTTCGATATCCCTTTCCCACCAGGATCTTCTTGATGCGCTGTGACAAGGTCTGGAGCATATTCATATCACGCTGCAGCCCCACTTTTCGGGCCACATCTTCACGCAAATCGCTGATCCTGGCCAAAAGATCCACCACAAAAGGATCATCTTTAATGCGTTCGACAATGGCATCAATGCGCTCATTGATCTCCAACGATCTGCGATCCCCTTCAGGGTCCACAAATCCCAAATCTGTGGGATCAGTAAAACCCATAACAGCCTTGACATGTTCCCGGAGATCTTTGGAAGTCTTAAGGATATCCAGACGCTGGGTTGCCAGTTCAAGATGGTCATCCATCTTCTTGTCCAATTCGCGTATCTGACGATGAATAGCCAGGACCTCATCTGTCCCGCGCGGTCCGGAAGCACTGGAGAGTTTTTCCATCTCCATGGCCAGGCCTGTAATGATCCCCACATATTTACGGAGCTTGAAATCCAGGGACACGATACCGGCATCTAACTGATCTTTCAGAACCTTCGTCAGACCGTTGTCCATTTCCTTGAGTTTTTTTCCGACAATCGCATCCAGATGACCATTATCATAGGCCTCAAGGGCTAAGGGATGCACTCCGATATTACCCAGCATAAATTCCGCACGCAAAAGTCCAACTTCAAAATCAGGAACATTGCGCAAGCGTGACAGGAAGAGAGATTGCCCAACGTCAGCCAGAATCAGGCCGACTTTGGTCTTGGTCGCCGGCAGATCCGCGACATCAATGACCCCGCCAATCTCTTCCATGGGGATCAGACCACGATAAACACACCCCTTGGAACCGTCTACTGTTACTTCCTGCCCATCCAGCGATCGAAGAACTTCGAGACGCTTGATGCCGATAACAGCAGGGATACCAAGTTCACGAGACGTGATAGCGGCATGACTCGTGTCTCCACCGGCATCGGCCATGATCCCGGAAGCGATCCGCATCCCCGGAACCATGTCCGGATCTGTCCGTTCCGCCGCAAGGATATCACCTTTGTTGATCTTGTTTAATTCTAGAGCGGAACGCAGGTAGCGGACAATGCCCTGACCAGCTCCCCGGGATGCACCGTTTCCCTGCAGAACGATCTCGGCATTTTTGAGGCCTTCCGGTTTGACTTCCATCCGCCGCATGAAAATTTTATGTGGATGTTTATCCAGTTCTGAATTCCAGCGGGTCTCAGGCCGAGCCTGAACAAACCAGAGCCGATCCCATTTATCAATACAGAATTCAGAGTCCATGATCATGCCGCCATAGGCCTTGCTGATGCCACGCACTCCCTTGGCCACCATCTCAGCCTGGGCCAGAGACAGAGACCAGCGACACGCTGTTTCCTCAGAAACATCAACAACCTTTGTCCCGATACCGGAATCATCATAGACAATTTTCTTATCTTTGCAGCCCATGGAACGGATGACAACTTCCTGCCCATCATCACGCTGAAAAACGTAAAATTTATCCGGAGTCACCATGCCACTGACCACGGCCTCTCCCAGGCCATAACTGGCATCGATGGAAACAAGATCTTTACGATCCGTACCCCTGCAACCCGTGGAGGTATCAGCACTGAAGGCCGTTCCGGAAATAACAGGATTGATCATCCGCATGATACATACCGAGAGAGAGGTATTTTCAATGGACCATTCCTGCTTGGCCTGAACGGCAATGGACTCGTCTCCGGTTTTTTCGGCCTTGGCCACAGCATCCAGAATAGACTCACGACGATAGGTCATACTGCGAAGATTGTACGCGGATGCACAATCCCAATGATACGCCTCAACCACATTGGATTCACCCACGATGTTGAGGTAGGTATCCTGAAGACCGGCAAAGGCTTTATTGCGGCTGTCTTCCCCCGCAGCAGAAGAACGAACGGCAACCGGAACACTCTCCAATCCAGCTTCTTTACAAATATCACGGTACGCCTTGCGCACAGAGGTATCGACATCTTTGGGAAGATCCACCGACAAAATGGCAACCTGAACCAGGATGGAACGTTTACGGAGCTGATCAATGCCTTCGGGAGAGGTGGCGAATCCCTCGACAACGTTGTTAACAAAGGTCCGCAGACGTGTGGTACGATCTCCTTGGGAAGACGCGTCCTTGAGCTTTTTGGCTACGATTCGAACAAATTTTTGCAAAAAATCAGGATCTTTGTTGATCTCCGGATCCGTCCAGTCAATGGCGTCATATTCCTTGTCCACGATGGCCCGCACAGAGGCAGCATTCACCTTGGTGCCATCCAGAACAATATGGAAAACCTTGGAAGAAATGGCTCTGAACTGCGGAGCGCGAATATTTTCAATGGTACTGATAATGGCCGTATTATAATTCTTTCCACCGACCAGGAGTTCGGCATCCGGGCCGATAGTCATGATATCACTACCAGCAAGTACAAGCTCCTCCTTGGCCACTGTAACACTGTTGTTAGCAACAGTTTTCTTTGTTGTTTTTAAAACCTCAGAAACTTTTTCCTGGGTCTTTGCCATCTCATTTTCCTCCGAATCGTAAATATCTACAAGGCGCTACGTTCAAAAATATACCGTTCACATGTCAAATAATTATGCGCTTTTCCATAACCAGAAGTACCGTGGACTACTCATTTTTTACAGCTTCCGTCAATAAATTGCTCGCACAAAGAGGCACCCTCTTTTGAGGTTCACGCTCTCAATGCAAAAAGTTATCCACGCAAAAGATAACAAAATAATTATTTAATACTACCTACATACTTTCTCTGGAATACGAAACATCTCCATGTCCCTACACCAAACCGACCCCATTTGTCATGCATACATGGATACATTCTGCAAAAAGTACAAAAGCCGAAAGATGCAACGCACCTGCGGCCTTTGTACTTTCTCGGGACTTACAGTTTCTGTCCGCAATGCGAGCAGAATCGATCATCGTCATGCACTGCGGGGTGGTTACAGGTTGGACAACGCTTAGGGATAGGCATTAATTCGACCAGTAGTTCCCCCTCATGGACTGGAACCATTTTTCTGTCTTCCTGGTAATCGGCAAAACGAAGAACCCGCTTGACCATGGCGTCCACAGGAGCAAAAACAGATTTTTCCTGTTTCATAATCGAAATATTAAAGAGTTCTTCCCCTGCTTTAACAATATCACCAGGCTGCACCTGCATCACCCAGAGATCTCCATTACTGGGTGACCCGAGTTGATAGATATTGTCAGGATCAGCCATCTCATAGGCCGCTTCGTCCGTACCCGTTGCGTCGGCCACTTTGACCTGGAAGGAAAAAAATTCGGAATCCAGGGTGTACCGGACCACACTGATACCACGAGCGTCCGGATCAGAAATGTCCAAAATAATGAGCAAATGATGTTTCCCGTGAGCATCTCTGAAATAAAGTTCACGCCCGGTATCAAGCCCTTCGAACCAGACATCCAGAGGCAACAGGTTCTCATCTCCGAATTCTTTGACAAAAGCAAAGGTATTCAGGGCATCTCCAGGATGGTTCAAATAAAGGATCAGCTCTTCTTCAGTGGGGTCACGCTCCAGATGTTCCATCAAGGCCATACGTTCAGCCTGAATATCAAGATCCGGCAACGTCGCCAGAGGAGAATTTTCGGTCCGCTCCATGAGAGCCTGCTCAAAATCCTCGCCAAAAGCGCTTTCATACACCCAACGGGGAGGAAACCCCAAAGGCAACCGGCCAAACTTGCCCAGAAGAAGATCACGGAAGGCATCATTGCAATCACGATATATATCCAGCCGCTTGACCTTAATGTCCTCGGACAGTTCTTCTTCCGGGGTATGCACGACCGTATCAAGTACGTTCAAAAGTCTGCGGACGGATTTCTTTCCCCCAGTTTTGAAAGCCCCTGTCACAGCCAAAAAAGCAGTGTTCCAGGTTATCTGCGATCCGGGAGTCACGTCATGATACCTGACGATCTGCCTGATCCCCTCCAAAAATTTGAGCATGTACGGGAGCAGATGAATATACCCCTGCTTCATGGCCCCTTCCTGGGAAGAAGAGGTGGCTCCGCCGGGCATGCCGTGGCTCACGACATCATAATCAATCCCCTGAAAATACGGGGCGGTATATTTATCGTAATAGGGCATGATCTGCTTGAGTACAAAACCGCAAGAACGGATCATGTCTTTGTTCAGATTGGTTTTAAGCCCCAGCTCATCTTCAAGATATGCAGCCGTGGAAAGGACTTCTCCCTGGCCATACCAACGCACAGAGGCACCGATAGCCGTATCCACAATATGTGCCCCGGCCTTGGCTGCTGCACCCACCGCCGGAACAAACAGGCCATCAGTACAATGTCGATGATAATGAACAACCATATCGGGCCAGGTCTTGCGGATGGCTGCAACCAGCGCAGAGATAAAGCGCGGCGGACAGACACCGGCCATGTCTTTAAGTCCCAAAATAATTTTTTTCTGGGCCAGGCTGACGGGAAGGCCACTCACCTGCGCTGCCATGTGTAAAATTTCTTCCACAACCCCCAGATAATGCGGGACATCGAATCCTTTGGCCCAGGATAAGGAGATAGCCGGCTCGAAAATATTCCGGGAAGAATTCAGTACTACTTCGGCAAAAGGACGCATATTTTCGATATGATTAAGGAAATCAAAACATCGGATCACATCGTAATGCTCACAGATCATTTCCCCGGTCATGCGCATAAGATTTTTGGGTTGCGGCTTGTACCCCAAGACATTGGTGGACCGGATCAGAATCTGCTTGAGAGTTTTGGGCGCGAACTGGTTCCATTCTTCGGCCTCGGTAAAGGGGTAAGTCATATTGGCCAGCATGGCCACATGGAAATGCGCTCCACCACCGTTCTCCAGGGAGAAAAATCCACAATTATCCAGGTAGGGACCGACCAAGCGGTCCTCGGCAAGACGGAATCGGTTCCCGCTGTTGGACTGGGTGGTATCTCTGGTGGTGGTGTCTGTAAAATGGATGTAGCCGGAATCACGCACAAAATCCAAAATTGCATCCCGATCACCACGGGGATAGGGGGACGTATGGTATTCAGTTTCAATCCGCGGCAAAACCGGATTGAACGCTCCCAGACATTTGTCCCCCTTATTTCTGTAATTGCCCAGTTTTACATATGGATTGTATCCCTTGGCAGAAATTTCGGCAACCAGCCGAGAAAGACGCAACGCCATGGGCTCCTTGTCCTGATAAACCATGAGCTCAGGACTATTAGCCACAAAATTGGTGTCAAAATCTCCCTGCCTGAACTTGGGATGCTGCACAATCCGGCGATGAAAGGGCACGGTCGTCTTGATTCCACCGATGACATACTCACCCAGGGCCCGTTCCATGACTCCGAGCACTTTAGACCATGTCTTGCCATAGGTGATAAGCAATGAGGCCGCAGAGTCATACTGAGATGGGAACTCGTATCCTCCGGAAATACAGGAATCAACGCGCACGCCCTGTCCGCCAGGAGAAAGGTATCGGGTTATGACACCAATATTGGGAGAAAATTGTTGCTGGGGATCCTCACAATTGACCCGGACCTGCATGGCACAATTGGAGGGCAAGGTGTTTTCATTGGTCAGACGCAGTTGAGCCCCAAAGGCTACTGCTATCTGTTCTTCCACGAGGTCAATACCGTAACGGCATTCCGTAATACCATGCTCCACCTGCAACCGGGTATTGGCCTCAATGAGATAAGGATGAAGATCCTGATCGACGAGGAATTCCACAGTAGCCAGAGAGTAGTATCCAACCTCTTTAACAAGTTTAGTTGCATAGTCTTTGAGACGCTCACGCAATTCGGCAGTCATCCTGGGCCAGGGCGAAGGTGTGATTTCCACAAGCTTCTGGTGATTACGCTGAACAGTGCAATCACGTTCGTCAAAGGCAAACACGTTACCGTACTTGTCGGCGATAACCTGGATCTCAATATGCCGGACGGATGTCAGCAGACGTTCTATAAACAACCGGGGATTGCCAAACGAAGCCTGAGCCAGAGCAGAAGCTTTGGAGTATGCACTTTCAAGCTGATCGGCCTGGAAAACTTCATAAATGCCCCGGCCACCACCGCCGCCTTCGGCCTTGAGCATAACGGGAAAGCCCATTTTCTGGGCCATTTTTCTGGCATCTTCAAGGCTTACCGCCCCTTCAGACCCGGGAACAACGGGAATATCCAGTTTTTTCGCCAGCTGGCGTACCTGCACTTTGTTGCCCAGAAAACGCATGGCCTCGGTTTCCGGTCCGATAAAAACAATCCCGGCTTCCTTGCATTTCTGCGGAAAGGTCTCGTCTTCAGAGGCGAACCCCCAGCCGGGATGAATAGCCACAATCTTACGCGCTTTGGCCTTGGCAATAATCCTGTCCACATCCAGATAGGCACGAGGATTATCTCCCAAAAGCAGGAGTTCCTGGGCACAGGTCGTAAAGGGCGCGGTCTTATCCACATCAGTGGCTGTCATGATGGGAACAGCCCCAAAAACTTCGCGGATGGAGCGGACAATACGCCGGGCTGGAATACCCCGGTTGGCGACAAGAATTTTTTTTCCTTGTAAATACGCGACAACATCTTCAAAAGTTTTCTTTGTCATAGATATGGCGGCTCCACGTTTCATAGTATGGTTGATCAGCACAGCAATCCCTTATTGCACACACCAAAATCTGATTCATGCAAGAGGTAGAATGCTCCCAGAGTACAAAACTTCTCGGGTTCCATGAGATTCGAGGACGAGACCTCCGTCTTCATATAATCCCACGAGGCGAGCATGATGTTCGTCTTCCCCGGTAATAACGCGAACATTCTGGTGTATAAAAGCCAGAAGCGGAGTAATATGAGAAGCAAATCCGGAAGGATTATACGATGTGAACAAAGATGTGTAGCAGGAACGCCCACGAGACACAAGTTTTGCCCATAATGGTACAAAATCCGCGTCGGAAAAAAAAGCGGCCAGATTACCGGCAGGCATGCAGGTATCATTGCGGAGCATATCCCGGGCAGGTGATGAAACCAGATTGATGCCCACCCCGACCAGAATAACATTCTGTTTTTCTTCAATAAGGATTCCACCGATTTTGCGCCCCTCAAACAACAGGTCATTAGGCCATTTAATCTGCAGATCAATCCCTTGCCCGGCAAAAAAATCCTGGATCACATAGCCCGCAACAAGGGGAAGAAGGGTGTTCCATCCCTTAAGTGGAACCGGCCATCGCCATGCGGTATAGAGGTTGCCGGGAAACGACATCCACGTCCTGCGCATCTGTCCCCGGCCTGCCCACTGGGAAAGACATATGACCGAATCCCAGATCTCCAGGCTGCCGGACGCAAATAAATGCCATGCAACATCCAAAGAGGATGAACACGGTCCACACAAAAAGCATGTTTCCGTAGGCTCACAACCAGCACCGGGACTGGAACATTTCAAGAGGTTTTGGGCACTGACAGGTTCAACCAGTCCCTCAACGGTTTCCCGCCATTCAACAAACGGCATTCGATGGTATCTCCTCACTGTTAGACATACAAGCACAGGCAACATAAAACAGTTTCCGCAAAAAAATCACACAATTTTCTGTCAAACGGTCATATAGGATCTTAAAAAGAACTGACGGAGAGATGAAAGCTACCATCACAGGCCCCGCTTTGTAGATCGTATCCTTCCCAACACGTCATGGCCGCCATTCTTTTTTTGATCACCACGCCGAGGCCTCCCAAAAACAAGACCCATCTTTGAAAAGTGGAGGCACTGATCATGCATCGATCACATGGAAACAACCATAGTTTAATGGTCAATTCCACAGAAAGTATATTCAATCGTCACACAAAAACATGATAGCACATGATATGCATATGCATGCACCATCATAATACACAAAATTCAAACTATATCATTAGTATAATTATTTTTTATCATTCAAAGTCATTGTGTATTATAAACATACATACAAAAAATAATACCAAGATGATTCATATATACTCATTTCAGTAAAAAATATAGTGCAGCGCATGTCATCCATATTCCATATCCATAGCATTAAAAAATACTCAATATTTCATGCAGCCACACAGAAAATATGTTACATAAATTTCCTTATTTACCAGACGATACGCAGTAAAAAGAAGCTTTTCCGTCTTTAAATATCGGAAGATTACATCGTATCAAATAAAAACGATAACAAATACAGAATATTACATTATGGCATATTTTTTCCTAAAAGGAAGCAAACAGATTCATGGAGTACCATATGAACAATGCCCACGGGCAACCGACCCTATATTTATTCGATACCAATATGATGAAAAAAACCTCAAAAATTTGTTTTAGAACAAGTGACGAGATCAAGCATGAGCTGATCAGGACGGCTGACGCCAAACAGATCACCCTGTCGGCCTTGATCGAGAATATACTTGAGCTAACCGTTAAAAAAAGAAAAAAGAAAGGGGACGAACGAAGAGATTACCCCAGAAAAACAGAAAAAATTCCCATCGTCATTCACGGCACAAGCAAAAGTAACTATTACTACCATTCAGGCGAAATCCAGGACATCTCGCTCGGTGGAATACGCATACATATTCCACAAAACTGCAAATGCAGAATACGTCCTGAAGACAAGGAAAATCTTTTTGAAATATTATTTAAAGTGCACAATTCTGATGATCCAATAATAATCAAATGCGCATCACGACGTTTCGAAAAAAAAGACGAAGGCATGATCATCGGAGCAACATTCCAAGAAGCAGAGCTTTACAGCTACCAAAAATTACAAATGCATCTTATTACAGATGCAAATAATTTATAATAAATTTTATATTGTATTGACGACCAAACAATCCGCCCGATTTGTTCAAAAAAGGACAAATCGGGCGGATGTTATTTGTATCATCAGTGATTAAAATGTTACAGTCCTAAAATTTTATATTCCAGCGTACATGCTTTGCATCATTCCTAAGTTCCTGCAAAAAACCACGGAACCGGCCCCCTCATCCCGGATGCCAGCTACGTTTCCACCCGGTTACGTCCGTTGGCCTTGGCACGGTACAAAGCGTCGTCAGCACGCTTAAACAGCGAAACGTTGTCGTCCCCATCTTCATAGGTGGCCACCCCAAAACTGCAGGTTTGGCGGGCATCCCCGGGAAAAGCGTGTACGGTTATGGCTTGCCGTAATTTTTCGGCAAACAGGAGCACTTTTTCGGCCGCCAGCTCCGGACAAATGATCAGAAATTCCTCACCGCCCCAGCGGCCCACGCTATCGGATTTTCGGGATATGCTTCGAAGCAGACAGGCCAATTCTATGAGGATCTGATCACCGGCCTGATGACCGAATTGATCATTTATCTCCTTAAATTGGTCAATATCCATGATAATAATCGAAAAAATCCGTCCGAAACGTCGACAGCGCTCGATTTCATACGCAAAAAGTTCGTCAATCCGCCCCCGATTGGAAAGCTGAGTCAAACCATCGATTCTGGAAACTCGTTTCAGCTCCCGTGATTGCGCAGCCAACGTTTTGTGGGCAAGGGCAAGCTCCTGATTCAACCGGGAAAGACGACGATTCCATAGATACGATCCCAACAGAAGCAGCGTAGCAACGCCGAGAACCTGCCAGACCAACGTATAATCAGTTCGGGGGTCCGGAGTGATGACAAGCCATTTATTGAACATTGCCCGTTTCTCTGGTTCTTCAAGAGAATCGATGAATTTCTGGATAATCCCCGCAAGCATGGGCTCATTCTTGCGGGTTGCGACACTCAGTTCCAAATCAAGGTCCAAGGTACCAGCAATCTTGATGTCAACTAATGATTCCCGCTGCATCTGATAGCCGATGGTCGCGAGAGAATCAATGTAGCCATAAATTTCGCCCTCATGCAGCCGTTGCAGTCCGTCCGCCGCCGAGTGGACATCCACGATCTGAAGATCGGGATATTGTAATCGGAATGCCTCGGTATGGGCATAGCTTGTGACCATGCCGATCTTTTTGTGGAGGATATCCGCCGTATCCTGAACAAAGGGGCTGTTCACACGTGTCGCAACAACAAAAGGCTGCACCAGAAAAGGTGTTGTAAAATCCAGATAGGTCCTTCGGCTGGGGACATCCATCGCCACAGGAAGCATGTCACAACGCCCATGCTTGATATTCTCCACCGACTCCTGCCATGTGCGGGTCGGTATCAATTTGACGCCAATGTTAAGACGCTGTGCCATGGTGCGAACCAGCTCAGCACCCAACCCGCGATGCTCACCGTTCGTATCAATCTGCTCAAAGGGTAACCAGTCGGGATCTACACAAATACGGATTTTCTTTTTTTGTTGTAGATATGCCCTCTCTTTCCTCGTCAGAAACATCTTTTTCGTCTGCTCGTGTTCGTTTGGAAGAAGATTATGGAACCAACGAGAATTCAACTGCTGACGATCCTCATCGGAGATGTTGAACATGGACACGTCCAGAATATCCCGCAATATACTCCAGTCCTTTCTGACGCCGATACACAAAAACGTATTGGTTTCCTGGTTTTTATCCTGAATGATATAATCAATAACCTTGAGGTTGGTTATCTGCTGGTTGTTGACCTGATAAAAGGTCATCAATGAGCTGCCTATGCAGGCATCAACTTTCCCTGTGGATACGGCCAGCAGGGCATCCAGATAGTTGTTAAAAAAAACCATGTTTTCCATAGGGACAATATCTTTGAGGCCGGGAATAAAGCCATCACTGTGTTGGAGTCCCACTTTTTTCCCGGCCAGATCCCCAAGAAAACGTACATCACTTGTTTGGCTATGGACGACAACAGCGAGGGTGATGTTTGAAAAAGGCTTTGTGAAGGCCGTATACTCTTGCCGTTCAGCATTGCGATACATTGCCGGTATAACATCTATTTTTTTCGCATAAAACAATTCAAGCAATTGCGACCAGCTATAGCCGTTGACGAACTCCACCGTCAGACCAAGCTGCTTTGCCAGAAGTTTGATATGATCGATTGCAAAGCCTGTGGGTTGCCCATTTTCCACAAAATCATAGGGTGGCCAATCCCATTCATTGGCCACCCTAATAACAGGATGAGCATTCAAAAAAGCCCGTTGCTCCTCAGTCAATATTGACCGCAGAGGCATCCCCTCCACATTTCCTGCCAGGGAATTCGGGAGACTTCCCGCAGCACTCAATGGCCACAAGAAAAGAAAGAGAGGGATCAGTAGTTTATACATGGCGATCATAGGAAACTGTACGGCCGCCAAACGCCCGTACGCGAAGATTTATCAAACAGAGCAGAAATAATATTGATATTGGTCTGGCAGCGATCAAAACAACAATGCCTGTGGCTGCGGAAGCAAGGGATCACTGCGGGAAAATCGGACACCCATATGCTGTGTACCTATGGATGATATTTTTGAATTGCAAGCCCTGACACGATAAACGCCGAATACCGGCGCACAATATCTCAAAACACCGTCTTCCATCTGGAAGCAATGAACCGGCAAAAAATATTGGCCTTTGGCGGCATACCAACCAGGCAGTAAAGGCCGTTCCAAAAAACTTTTAACGCCCTTTTTTTTCGCCTGACCACAGCTCCCCTTACCAGCAGCGACCAGCTGACATGAAGATCAAGGTTTCCACACAGCCAGCGTATTGCTGTAGAACATGCATTCAATCTCGGCCTTTCCGCCAAGGATACGTTGGATCTCTTCCACAAACTCCTGCGGATCGTATCCTTTGCGGAAGGTAGGACTGGAAGAATCCAGAATAACATAGCCATCGGCAAATTCTCCGACGACCCGATGTCTGTTGACGACGGGCCATTTCCCCTGCACGCACAGATAGGCGGAACCCTGCGGATGTGTGCATGCAGCAATATCGGCATAGGCCAATCTACGCTCGTGCGGAGGCAGGATATTGAGAACATAATTGCAGACAACCACATCATACATACGCTGAAGAACGGATCTGTCCGGATAAAAATTGGGGTCATAATCTGCCACCACCAATGCTCCGGCGGCCAGCATGGCATCACGGGCAAATTTGTCCAACCCCGTCCCCAAATGGAGCACATTTTTTCCCAAAACCTTGCCAGCCTGACAAATCCTGCTCACCGGCTGGGAGGGATTTCTGGTATGATCCAACGCGGTTGTTTTAGATAAGGTCCTTACAGGATCACGTTCCCCACGACGTATCTCGTCAAGATCACCGTCCAAAGCGGCCAAAATTTCCTTTTCAGAAACCGACCAGCCGGCCAAAGCATCATACGTATAGACCCGCGCACCCGAAGCATGCACAGTCCAGCTGCCGTTCTTCTCGCGCACCAGGGGCCAGCCGGCTTTTTTCATTTTCTCCGATAAAACGCCCATTCCTCCTCTCTTATCCTCTCTTGATCCCAAAATAATTCATGTTTTCCACAGGCAGGTGCTCTTTATCCCTCTCTATCTGCCCCACGTTTGGTTTGACTGTCAAAATGTTCTGAGAGCTAGGGCCTCTTTACGTCCTTCCCCCTCAAAACACGGCTCAACCTTGACAGAGCAGATGGCACACTTTATTCGTGTGCTTGTTTTTAGCCTGATGCCTAGGGGTGGCGAATATGCCTGAGAATATACCCTTGAACCTGAACTGGATCATACCAGCGTAGGAAACGGCAGCAATAGGAAGATTTCCTCTCCTTGTGCAGCCGCTTCCCTACGACGGGAAAGCGGTTTTTTTATGTCCAAAACAGATTCAAAGCAGTATCCATCTTTTTCTCAACACATCTCGTTCAACATCTGATCATTGCTACGTATAATTTCTTCGTTATCAGAACATCTGCACTTCCATGCTAACACGGATATCATTTTCACCATGCAGTTTTCAAGGCACAAAACATACGCAAAAAAGACACACTCATGCTCATGGCATGAAAGGAACTCCATGTCCCCTTGCATTCACATTAACCATCTGAAATTTTCCTTTGCAGACAAGCCTTTATTGCACGATATCAACTGCACTTTTCCCGGTGGAAAATGGACCTGTCTTCTCGGCCCCAGCGGATGCGGCAAATCCACCTTGCTACGCCTTATCTCCGGCAGCCTGCCATGCGCTCAGGGTACCATTTTCATACCCCACGAAGCACAACGGAAAGTGGCTTGGATGGCTCAAAATGATCTGCTTTTGCCCTGGATGAACGTCTTGGACAATGTGTGCCTGGGGCATAAATTGCGTGGAGAAATGCATGTTGCGATCCGCAGTCGTGCCTTGACTCTTCTCGAGCAGGCCGGACTGGGGGAACAGGCCAACACGTTGCCAGATCACCTTTCCGGGGGGATGCGCCAACGCGTGGCTCTTTTGCGTACGCTGATGGAAGATTGCCCGGTCATCCTCATGGACGAACCCTTTTCCCGACTGGACGCCTTGACCAGACTTACCCTGCAGGATCTGGCCGCCGAACTTCTGAAAGACCGAACCGTTCTCCTTGTTACCCATGATCCCCTGGAAGCCCTGCGTCTTGGCCATGAAGTGCATGTTTTGAGTGGAACCCCCGCAACCCTGAGAGCTCCTTTTATACCGCCAGGGTTCCCTCCCCGCGATATTGGCCGGCCGGAAGTCGCGGCTCTGCAGAGCGAACTCATCCAACGGCTTCGTCAGGAGGGAGGGCTGTGAAACATATTCGTCTGCTGATTATTTTCCTGGGCCTGATTATCCTGTGGCAATGCATGGTCTGGATAACCGGGGTTCCCAGATATATTCTGCCGGGGCCTGCATCGGTGGCCAAAGCCATGGTCAGCCATTGGCCTCTGCTGCTCAAACACACGGGCGTAACCCTGCTCGAAATTGTTTCAGGATTGGTGCTGGGCACCCTTTTCGGCGTCGTCTGCGCCCTAGGTATGATCCTTTCCCGAACCCTCAAACTCTGGATGCTGCCTGTTCTTGTCATAAGCCAGGCCATACCCGTCTTTGCCCTGGCGCCCATTCTCGTACTCTGGCTTGGCTACGGTCTGAGTTCCAAAATTCTTATGACCGTCCTGGTCATCTTTTTTCCGGTAACAGCCGCTTTATATGACGGCCTGCGACGCACCAATCCTGATCAGCTGGAACTGGCCAGGGTCATGGGAGGATCAAAAATCGCCCGATTACGTATGATCCGTATTCCCGCAGCCATGCCCGCTTTTGCCTCTGGTCTTCGGGTTGCTGCGGCCATCGCCCCCATTGGTGCCGTGATAGGGGAATGGGTAGGCTCAAGCGAAGGTCTTGGCTTTTATATGCTCCACGCCAATGCCCGCATGCAGGTGGATGTCATGTTTGCGGCCCTGGCAGTCTTAGCAGCCTCTGCCCTGGGAATATATTTTCTTGTCGATAAACTGATGAACCAGGTTGTATTCTGGAAAAGGGATTAAACCAAACCACGTTTGAAATATTGAATTTCCATTGCCTTCCGGTAATACATCGCAGGTCTGTAGGGGCAATTCACGAATTGCCCGCTTTTCTGCGCCCCGGGAGGGGCAGAAAAGCAGATACGTTGATGCTCATCAGGAATTTCGGATCGCGATAGTATGGACTCAAAGACAACGCGTCTCAAAATGGTTTTGCTCTAAATGTTAACGCATCTTCAAACAAAATATACACACACTCAAACCTAGGAGATACCCCATGGCCCACAAAAAAACGCTGCGCATATTCTTTGCCACGCTGCTCTTCTGCCTGCTGGCAGGTTCGTCTCAGGCCGGACAAAAAATAACCGTGCTTCTGGACTGGTTTGCCAATCCCGATCACGGTCCCATGTATGTTGCTCTGGAAAAAGGTTTTTTTGCCGCTCACGGCTTAGAACCGGAATTCATTGCCCCGGCCAATCCCAATGACCCGCCCAAATTGGTTGCCGCAGGCAAGGCGGATCTGGCGGTTTCCTATCAGCCCCAGCATTATATGCAGGTAGAGCAGGGATTACCCCTGGTACGGATTGCCACCCTGGTGGCCACACCTCTCAATTCTCTGGTGGTCCTGGAAGCGAGCCCGATCACTTCCATAGGAGATCTGAAAGGCAAAACCATCGGGTACTCGGTTTCCGGATTTGAAACCGCCCTTTTAGAAACCATGCTGGCCAGTGCCGGCCTTACACCGGAAGACGTAACAACCGTCAACGTCAACTTTTCCCTCTCCCCGGCCCTGCTTTCGGGCAAGGTTGACGCGGTCATCGGAGCCTTCCGCAATTTCGAACTGAACCAGATGGCCATGGAAGGCCACCCGGGACGCGCCTTTTATGTGGAAGAGCACGGTGTGCCGGCCTACGATGAACTGATCATCGTGGCCAATGCCAACAAAATCCATGATCCCAAGTACAAACAATTTGTCCTGGCCCTGGAAGAAGGGGTGCAATATACGATCAATCATCCCGAAGAAAGCTGGAAATTATTTATCAAAGGCCGTCCTGATCTGGACAGTGAACTCAACCACCGCGCCTGGAAAGATACCCTGCCCCGTTTTGCCCTGCGCCCAGGTGCCTTGGATTACAATCGGTATAAAAAAGTAGGAACATTTTTGCAGAAAAGAGGAATGATCAGCCATGAAATCCCGGTGGAAAAATTGGCCGTGGAAATAAAATAAAAGCGTAACGAGGTCTCACAAAAAGGGTTCTAAACCAAACCACGTTTGAGGGATTGAGTTTTTTTCACCGCGAAGAACGCTAAGGAACACGAAGAAAAGCAACAAAATAAAGCTCAATCTATCCCAGATTCTTCACCCTTCGCGTTCCTTCGTGCCCTTCGCGGTGAAAAAAGAATTGAACAGTGATAACCTGTTCGAAAACTATGGGTCTGAAACTGGGTTTGGTTTAACAGACCAACGTGGATGTCAGAGCCCTGCCTTCATACACTCTATAGCCTGAGCCCGAAAACAAAGAGGACCTCTTCTGCTCTGCAGAGATAACGTACGTAGCCCCCCCAAGGAGAAATAGATATGCGTCTGAGCACCCAATTATGGCAAGAAAACCAGGATATTGCCCAAGCATGTCTGGCTGCCCCCTTTGTATGCGGCATTGCCGACGGCAGTCTAGACCGGTCCCTATTCAGCCATTACGTGGGGCAGGATGTATTTTTCCTGCAGACCTTTGCCCGGGCTTATACCATTGCCGGAGCCAAGGCTCCTGACTGGGATGGATTCTGCGAGCTGCACCAATTGGCCGATGGGGTCTCCCAGGAACTGGAACTGCATGCATCCTTTGCCACGGCATGGAGTGTGGACACAAAAACAGCGTCCATTGCTCCGTCTACCCGCCATTACACCGATTTTGTCATGGCCACGGCCTGGGGATATGGCACAGGCATGATCGTAACGGCACTGACCCCCTGCATGCGCCTGTATGCCTGGCTTGGCCGGCAGCTGGCAGCCCAAGGGATCACGGCGAAACATCCGTATACCGACTGGATCAGGACCTACAGCGCTCCCGACTTCGAGGATCTGGCTCTGCGCCTGGAAGTGCTGACAGACACCTACGCCATGGACAACGAGCAGATCCACCAGACCTATCGCTACGCCATGCACTGTGAACTGGATTTTTTCCAGGCTGCCGTTACATGGCACAAATAACGTCTGCAACCTATTTCTCCAATACGGCTCTGGCCAGACCCGCACCCATCATCCGAGCCCTGCCCATGATATCCGGATGTTTTTTCACTGCTCCGGCATCAAAAATAGAATACACGGCCAATTGGTCAATGACATCATACCCCAAGGCCGTGATCGGTACGCGCTGCATATCAATAGTCACACCCATGGACGCTGTGTCTTCCTGTTCGCAAACACCGGCTACAACGGCCTTGCGCCCCTGGCCGGCCAGACGGCTGGACCAGTCCCTGGGACGGGTATTGGCAAAATCGTAAAAACAATACATGCGGTCAATAAAGGCCTTCATCAGGGCTGTAACATTATAATTATGTGCCGGTGAGATGAGCACCAAACCCTTGGCCTCCAGAATTTTGGGATAGAGCAACGTCATCCCATCCACAAATTTTGTGCATATTTTATCCTTACGGCATCGCTCGCACCCCACGCAGGAAGAGAAGGTCACCTCGCGCAAAAAAACCGCATCGGTCACAGCGCCCGCCTGCTCTGCTCCTTCCAGCATGGTCTTAAGCAGGCTCTCACTATTCCCTCCCCGGCGGGGACTACCGCTGATTCCAAGAATATCGATCATCATCCCTCCTTATATATTCGGCGCACAAATCCCATGCCCCATCTGTCATTCGGCCCAGAAGGTCCGACATTTTCGCAAGCATCACCGCCCGTGTTCACCCCAGGTCGAGGTAAGGGTTGGTGGGGATATCCCTGCGCAGACTATCTTCTGTTGCGCGGACTTTAGCATTGCTGTGGACTAATTTCCACCTTTTCCCACTATTTTGCGTTCAGACCTTGAAAATATTTTGAATCTGTATCAATGATGGTTGGATCAAAAAGCTTTGACCACGACTTTTGCCAAAAAGCAATGAGAGCAGGCCACGGTCATCCTGGTCAAGACCGGCCAGGAACCAGCAAACGGATAACCCCCAACCGAAGCGACAGTATCACCATCAACGAAGCAATAAGGAGGCAGTATGGGAATGATGAAAGAATTCAAAGAGTTTGCCGTCAAAGGAAATGTCATTGATATGGCGGTCGGCATTATTATCGGTGCCGCATTTGGTAAAATAGTATCGTCCTTTGTTGCGGATGTTATCATGCCCCCCATTGGCCTGCTTATCGGCGGCATTGATTTTTCCAAGCTGGCGTTTGTTCTCAAAGAAGCCTCTGGAGATATCCCTGCCGTGGTCATCGGTTATGGAAAGTTTATCCAGACAGCTGTTGATTTCACCATTATTGCTTTCGCCATTTTTTTGGTCATCAAGGGAATCAATTCCTTCAAGCGGAAAGAAGAAAAAGCACCTGCCGCTGCGCCCAAGCCCTCGCAGGAAGAAGTATTACTTACGGAAATCAGGGACTTGCTAAAAAATAGGGCATAAAACCGGATCACATACGGCCAAGGTTCTTACCTGCAGATACAGATAAGAATCTTGGCCGTTGCACATACACTGCAATACCTGTATTCTCACTCTTCTTCTCCATACCCCTTTTCCAGAGATGCGCGTTCCTCGGGGGTGTCGGCATACTTCATCCCAATCTCACGGAACCGTTCCGCCCGGGCCTTAAATCCTTCGACCATGTCCGGATCAAAATGGCTGCCCTTGCCCTCCAGAATGATTTTTTTGACCCGGGGCAAAGCAAAGGGCGGCTTGTACACCCGCTTGCTGATAAGGGCGTCAAAGACATCCGCCAGAGCCATAAGCCTGCCTGCCAGGGGAATCGACTTACCGGACAAGCCCCGAGGATACCCGCTCCCGTCCCATTTTTCGTGGTGGGTATAGGCCACTTCCCGGGCAAGGCTGAGAAAGGAATTCTCCGAACCCAGCATGGCCTCGGCTTTCATGATGGCATCACGGCCGTAGATGGTATGTTTTTTCATTTCTTCGAACTCTTCAAAGGTCAGCTTGCCCGGTTTAAGAAGAATGCTGTCAGGTACCCCTATTTTACCGATATCATGCAGGGGAGCTGATTTGAACAGCAGTTCAACATACTCATCATCTAGGACGGCACGATATTCTGGATGGGTATCCCGGAGGTATTCGGCCAGAACCTTGACATAGTGCTGGGTCCGCTGGATATGTCCGCCGGTTTCATTGTCCCTGGTTTCAGCCAGAACAGCCATGGTCTGGATGGTCACATCCCTTGTCAGGAGAAGTTCTTCCGTCCTTTCGGCCACCAGTTTTTCCAGATGATCCCGGTGCGCTTTGAGTTCGAGATGATTGCGGATACGGGCCTTGAGCAATCCCGGTTTAAACGGTTTCTGGACGTAATCCACAGCACCCAGGGCCAGCCCCTTGGATTCATCCTGGTCATCGGTCATGGCCGTGACAAAAATAACCGGGATATTTCTGGTAACCGGATTATTCTTGATCTGTCTGCATACCTCATATCCGTTCATGCCCGGCATCATGATATCCAAAAGGATCAGATCGGGAAGAGGATGTTTTTCCAGGAGGGTAAGGGCCCTTTTCCCGTCCTTGGCCGCGATCAGAGTATAGCTGTCTTTGAGCAGTCCGATCAGGATATAGATATTGTCAGGCAGGTCATCAACAATAAGAATTTTCTGTTTTTGGTTCATTGGTTGTTCTCCGTCACGTCCATGTCACACGGCATTGTGGAAAGTATTTTATGAATAACCCTAATGGCTTGCTGTGTATCAAATTGCTGCAATGCATTCTCCAGCTGCTGGAACATGTCCGGAACAATCGCCTCAATGGCCGGACAAAGTTCCTCCCACAGTTCCAGGGAACGGGCAATGTCCGTTTCCAACAAGCCTGCAAGTTCCGTCAAACGGCCCCAGAGTTCCTTTCGAGAAATATTTTTCCATTGTTCTCCAGGGCCCTGTGCGGGAACCAGGGATGCTATGACCCGCAGAACCTTTTCCAGACAATCGGCCAGACGATGTCCCAGCGCAGTGCCATAACCATCCGCTGCAATTTTTTGCTCAACATCTTTACAGCAGGTCTCCATATCTGTCAGGCCAAGGTTGCCGGACACACCTTTGAGGGCATGGACAAGGTTCCGGATCTCCCCGACATCAGGATCTCCCCGGAGCATGGCCGGAGTTGTTGCATACCGGTCCACGAACCTGCAAAGTGCTTTACGATACCCTTCATGACTTCCTCCGATTCTTCTAAGTCCCGCCTTACTATCAATACCAGAAAGGGTGGCGGGGAAGGCCGAAGATTTTTCAGGATGTTCAGAAGGCATTCGTACGACCGGGGATATTTTTTTGTGGTCAGGAATCCATTTCCGGATGGCGGCAAAAACAGTTTCAGGATCAATGGGTTTGACCAGATGATCATTCATGCCCGCCTGCAGACTTTTTTCACGATCTTCCTGCATGGCATGGGCGGTCATGGCCAGAATGGGAAGATGCGCCAAAAAGGGCCGTTTCCTGAGCTTCCTGCAGGTTTCATAACCGTTCATGCCCGGCATCTCAATATCCATGAGCACCATGTCGAAGCCATGGGAGGCATGATCCAGCATGTTAAGAGCAACCCGACCGTCATGCGCCTCTTCAACCTGCACCCCTGCCTGTTCAAGAAGTTCACGCATAACCTGGCGATTGATTTCGTTATCTTCCACGACCAGAATTTTGGCCCCCTGCATTGTTGTCAATTCCCGGTTTGCAACGTTCTGTGTCTTTTTTGACGAAGATACCCGGTGCCCGAAGACTTCCAAAATCGCATTGAACAAAACCGATCGATGTACAGGTTTGGCAAGTGTCTGATCAATGCCTGCTGCGCGTGCCTGTTCGGCAACCGTTTCCCGATCCCGGGCCGGAGTCATGAGAATATGATGACGGGCATCATCCCTGAAACGTTTTTGTATCTCCCGTGAAATTTCCAGACCGTTGCTGGACGACATCGTCCAATCAAGCACAATCAGGGCATAAGGATCCTGTGCCTTGAGGGCCGATGCAACCTCTTCACAGGCGGATTCTCCCGACGCCACAGCCTGCGTATGAAAACCAAAGGAGATGAGCATATCCACCAGGATTTGGCGGGCAGTGGAACTGTCCCCCACAACCAAAACATTGATCCCGCGCAGATCCGGATCAGGATGTGGAAGGGAGGCAACCGGTTTCTGCACACCGAATTCGGCCGTAAAGGAAAAGACCGAGCCCTGGCCGGGGGTACTCTCAACAGAGATACTACCGCCCATGAGTTCCACGATATGTTTTGAAATGGCCAGCCCAAGACCAGTGCCACCGAATTTCCGGGTGGTTGATCCATCGGCCTGGGTAAAGGCATCAAAAAGATAGTCCTGCATAGTGCTCACGATGCCGATTCCCGTATCCGACACCGAAAAATAGATTTTGACACGTTCCTTCATGCGTGAAGCAAGGGCGGCCCGGATAACGATTTCACCGACCTTGGTGAATTTCAAGGCATTACTGACCAGATTGAGCAGCACCTGGCCCAGGCGCAGAGGATCGCCGATCAATCCGTCGGGAATTTTCTCATCAACGCTGAAGGTCATCTCCAGATTTTTTTCTTCGGCGCTGAACACCGTCAGGTCCGCAAGCTCCTTCAGGGATCCTTCCAGGGAAAAAGGGATGGTCTCCAGATCCATTCGTCCGGCTTCAACTTTGGAAAAATCAAGGATGTCATTAATAATCCGGAGAAGAGCCTGAGCCGATCGCTGGATCTTTTGGGAAAAATCCCGCTGTTTGGAAGAAAGATCGGACTGCAGCAGCAGATAGGTCATACCAATGACCCCGTTCATAGGGGTACGGATTTCATGGCTCATACGGGCCAGAAAATTGCTTTTAGCCTCGCTGGCCATTTCTGCAGCCAGCTTTGCCTGCTCTGCTTCGTTCCGGGCCTGAATAAGCATGGCCTCGTTACGCTTGCGTTCCGTCACATCCTGATTGAGGGCCATATACCCGGTGACATGGCCTTCTGCGTCTTTGATGGGCTGAATTTCCAGGGAAACCCAGTAGGGATTGTGCCATTTATCATAGTTGAGGATCTCGGTAGCAAAGCCCTGCTGATGTGCGAGGTGCTGAGCCATGAGCTGGACGGTGACAGGGTCTGTATCTTCCCCCTGCAGGAAACTTCCGGGTTTTCGCCCAACCACTTCTTCGAAGGTATACCCGGTTTTTTTACTGAATGCGTCGTTGACCCACGTGATCAGACCATTGACATCCGTTGTGGCCACAAGATTATCCGTACGCTTTGCAATCATGGACAATTTTTGCAGTTCTTCCTCGCCGCGTTTACGGGTATTAATATCCTCGATCACGACGATAAAATACTCCGCCACCCCGTTTTCATCACCAACCGCAGACATGGTCAGCTGGCCCCACCACGGTTCCCCGATTTTAGTTCTGTATCTTTTTTCCACAGAAAAAGAGGTCAACTCACCGGACAGAAATCGGGTCCACAGGTCCCTGGTTCTCGGAAGACTTGTTGCCCACGTTGTTTCAAAAATGGTCAAGGATTCAAGTTCCGCTTTGGAATATCCCCACATGCGACAGAGTTTATCATTGACCCGGATATATTGCCCCTCCAGTCCAATATGGCAGATCCCCACGGCCGCCTGTTCAAAGGTGGCCTTGAAGCGTCGTTCGGTTTCTTTGAATTCGCTCATATCCCGCAAGATCCCTGTAAAAAAAATCGCGTCGCCTATAGGTACCTTGCTCACAGCCATACTCAGAGGAAAAGGGGTTCCGTCCTTGCGCCGGGCGATCACCTCGCGGGTGATATTTAACACCGTCCCTGAATCCTTACGTCTGTGGCGAAGAAGAAAACCATCGTGCATCCGGCCGATCTTCTCGGGCATAAGCAGCGTCACATTCTGCCCGATGGATTCTTCAGGTGTATAGCCAAAAATTTTTGCAGCCCCCTTATTGAATGTCTGGATGATCCCCATGGCATTGATGGTGACAATACCATCCACCGTGTTGTCCAGAATAGCCTGAAGCCTGGTTTTGTTCGCCTTCAGCTCGTCGTTCATCTGTTTGAGGGCCTGTGTCCTGCTTGCAACTTTTTCTTCAAGACGAGCATGAAAAGATGCCATGGTATCGGCCATAATGTTAAACTGACGGCCCAATACGCCGATTTCATCCCGGCTGGAAAGGTCATGCACCCGACGGGTAAAATCGCCCTTTGAAAATTTCTGCACGGTTTGCAGCAGAGTGGTAATCCCGCAAGAAATCCGTTTACCCACGGTCCAGGCTATCAGGCCTGCGCATAGAGCAATCAGAACAAGGGGGAGCAGAATCGTCTGAATAGATGCCAGAATATGCTCGGTAAAAATTGATCCTGGGATAACATGGATGATGGAGAGATAGCTGGTACGATCAGGCCAGAGATGCACCTTGACAGCATAGGCACGGGAACAGCCATCCTTCCCGGACAATTCTCCGTACCCGTCACGGACAAGGGACCTGGCCTGATCAGGATAATCTTTTTCCAGACCTTCACCTGTATTCAGGTCTTTCGGCCCCCCCCAGCATTTTTCGGAATCGGGATGGTACAGATACCATCCCTGTTGATCGGTAATAATCCACGATCCCTTTTCCGTCGGGAGTGCGGCCTGGTTCCTGGCATCTTTGAAAAGTTTCTCAGCATAAAAATTAAGGACCAGAGCCCCTGCAAACCGCTTCCCGGCATCAAAAACAGGAGCAACAATGCGCAGCATAGGCTTGAAAGGTTGTTCGATCTGGCCGTTTTCCCGGTTCAGATCAATGGGGGAAACATAGATCTGGCCCAGGACACTTTTTTTGGCCTGCTGAAAATAATACCGCTCGCCTTTGTACTGAAGCTGGTTACGTGGAACAATCTCCACGCCATTTTTTTCAAGATTTCCCCGAAATACTTCCCACCCGTCTGCATCCAGAACACGTATCTGGTCATACAGATCTCTGGTCCTGAGAAAATGAGGAAATAATTGTGCAAGAGGGGAAAAATCATACCCGTCAGACCGTTTATGCCGTGCAAGTTCACGAAAAGCGTCTTGCACGGTTTTAAGGCCCGCAAGCAGAACGAGATCCTGCCTGGCTGTTTGAACCACATACTCGAGGTGCTCTTCCACCGCATGCAGCGCATAACCTTCCGTTCTGGCAATATCCTTGGTATAATGTTTTTGCAGGACGCTGATGCTCAAAAATGAACCCGCCAGGATGGCGGGAAACAGGGTGATGAGCATCATCCCAACTAATTTATTGCGAATAGACCAAAAAATGTTTGGCATGAATATCTCCTTATGGGGAGAGTACAAAGGAGTACGACGCAGGGCAAGTGCGACAAAGGAAGTCAGGGAGACAGTCCGCGCCCTGGCTCTATGTCACCGTCATGTCTGGACACTATCAGCAATAAAAAAATTACATAATCCTTACAAATATATCCCGAAAAAAACAACAAACCTTAACACTCAACGGCTAGATTGTGTGGTAAGGAAAAGCCAACAATTCCTCTGCGAGGAACAACAACGTATAAGGAAAAACCATGACCATACAGACTATCAAAGGGTGCATCGGCTGCGGCATCTGTGTCAGGACATGTCCCACGGACGTTATTCGCCAGGACCCGCGAACAAAGAAAGCATTCATTAAATATCCGGCCGACTGTCAACTATGCCATTTGTGCAGGATGTATTGTCCTGTGGATGCCATCACCATCAGCCCGGAAAAAACCATTCCGGTCGTGGTCTCCTGGGGATAAGTATGCGACCTTCCATCAATACCACCTTCGTTTGTCAATCGACCCTCATCTTTACGGGACTCCCCTTACTTATCTGGAACCTGGGTGATCTTCCTGCCCGGTCCGTTTTGAAAGAGCTGTTGTCCATCATGACCATTCTCCTGTTTTTTCAGATGAGCGGACTCTTTTTCTGGTCCCGGACCAATGGGTATGCGGTCAAAAATCTGAAAATGAGCAGGCTGATACGCTGGCACAAAATCCTCGGATATACCTGCGCAACGATCATGCTCTTTCATCCGCTTTTCCTGGTGCTCCCGCGATTTTTCGAAGCCGGGATTTCTCCCGCTGAAGCATTGGCAACGATTTTGACCACACCCACCAGAGGTGTTCTCCTGGGGATCAGCGCGTGGCTGCTTCTTTTAACCCTTGTATTAACGGCTGTTACCCGCGCACACCTGCCTATACCATACACGACATGGCGATTCTTTCACGCCGTTCTGGCCATACTTTGTATCGCTCTTGCCACCTGGCACGTTGTGGATCTCGGCAGGCACGCAACCCTGGCTATGTCCGCGTGCGCCATGCTATTGAGCACAGCCGGTATTCTGCTCACAATAATACACTATATTTCACAGGCAAATAAACACCAAGAGAATGCATAGATGAACAACAAACAACCCAAACATGCCATATCACGAAGAAATTTCATAGCCTTGGCCGGCGGCGCAGCAGGGCTTATGGCCATGGCCTCCATGGGCTTTTCCACCGAATGCACCGCCAACATCCCGGAAATCGATGTCAACGATATGAAGGACGTTGAAAACGAAACCGATGTGCTGGTGATCGGCAGCGGCATGGCCGGACTTTTTGCCGCGGTCAAAGCCCATGATGCCGGAGCCAGTGTACGCATGGTTTCCAAGGGCAGGCTCGGTTGTTCCGGCCAGACCCCCTTTGCCCGGGGTATCTTTGCCTATGATCCCGCCACAGCAAAAATGGACCTCGACGCCTTTACCGCCAAGGTTTCCCAATCCGCCATGGGCACCAACAATCCCGTGTTCACCCGCCAGATGGCCGAACACTCCCTGGCCCGGGTCAAGGAACTCAGGAAATGGGGATTTTTTGATTCTCCCCTGTATTTCAATTCCTTCAGCAAGCCTATGACCGAACGGAATATCCCGGTCATGGAAAGGATCATGCTTACCCATCTTATCCGGGAAAACGGAAGGATCGCCGGGGCGGCCGGGTTCAGCCTGGATGGACCAAAAGTCCATTTTTTCAAGGCCAAGACGGTCATTCTATGCACCGGAGCCGGTGGTTTCAAACCCAATGGATTTCCCATCTGTGACCTAACCCATGACGGCACCATGATGGCCTATCGCATCGGAGCCAAGGTGACGGGCAAGGAATGGAATGACGGACATCCGGGCATCCAAAAAAATCCGGCCGATGTCTATGGACAGTGGGGAGGCATGTTGCAGGGACCGCCTTCGACAACCAGCGTCGAAATCCACCATGACCTGGGTGTGGACATGAACTATCAGGTGTACAGACAGGGCCCCGAGAATCAGAAGGATCTGCCCAACCACCCGCCTATGCACGGGCCACAGGTTGCAGGCGGCCCGACACGCCCCGAAGGTTTCAACCGTCAGGGCCCACCAAACCAAAAGGAACATCCCGGCAACCCGGCAGGAGGGGGAAAACCCCAGGGACCACCTCCCGGCATGGGCGGTAGTCGTGTAGGCGGTGCTTCTGCCGGCATGTCCATCCACAAATCCGAAGGCCTTGTGCCCGTCAACGCAGAAGGTGCAACCACCATCCCCGGTCTTTATGCAGCTGGAGACGCCCTAGGGTCACACATGGCAGGGGGGATCTACACCCAGATAGGTTCCTCCCTGGCCGGTTCGGCAGTGCAGGGAGCCATCGCAGCCGAGGCTGCCGCCGAATACGCCAAGGGGATGCCCATGCCCACGCTTTCTACCGTCAAACGCAAAAAAATCACGGAAGAGATCCTCGCTCCCCTGAAGCGGGACAGGGGGTACAGCCCGGCTTGGGTTACCCAGACCCTCCAGGGTATCATGATCCCCAATTTTGTCCTATACATAAAAAAGGAGTCCATGCTCAAGGCGGCGTTAGCCTATATCGAAGAACTGCGGGATCACCACCTGCCCATGCTCAAAGCCGCCGACCTGCACGAACTCAGGCTGGCCCATGAAACCGCCAACATGATCCTCAACGCGGAAATGAAACTTAAGGCCTCCATCATGCGCAAAGAGAGCAGATGTTCCCATTTCCGCCTGGATTATCCCAAGATGGACACCAAAAACTGGAATGCCTGGATCAATATCTACAAAGGTTCGGATGGAAGCATGCGCTTCGAGAAACAGCCGTTTGATCAGTGGCCTGCATAAAACACATTACACCAGGAGTCTTCATGATGTCTAAAAAACTGATGAAACATTGCGAATCAATGTATGTCTGCGTTGTGGCCATTTTTCTTCTGGGGGCCATGGTCTTCCCGCCCCATGCAGATGCCCAAAGGGGTGGTCGGCCAAACGGCCCCGCGTTCGACCACCATAATGGCCACAGAGGATTGTATCCCCGGCCAGGCTTTCGTATCCCTGTCCTTCCGAGGGAATACCGCATCCTGCATTTTGGTCCGCTGACATATTTTTTTCTGGAAGGCGTTTTCTATCGTCCTGCTCCGAGCGGGTACGTAGTTGTTCCTGCTCCTGTGGGTGCCAGGGTTGTTTCGCTGCCCGATGGCGCCGTATATGAAACAAAAGGAGACATCTCCTGCTATACCTACGCAGGCGTCTATTATCAAAAAGTGAGTGATGGATACATGGTGATAGCTACGCCGGATACGAGCCCGAGCAAACCGGAAGCGGCCATTGCCCAGGAAGAAGACCAAATCCGTGTGACAGCAGAAGTCCTCAATGTGCGTTCCGGGCCCGGCAAAGAGCACTCCGTCATAGGCCAGGTCCATGAAAATGATCTGCTGGTGGTCCGCTCATGGGATGCAGGCTGGTACTATGTCCAGTTGCCGGACTCGTCTTTTGGGTGGGTCATGGCTGACTATACAGCCCTGGTACATCCCAAGGCCATGGGATGAGGGCGGTTGTACCTTTGTTACGGACAAGTTTGGAGTAAACGGCAACAAGTACCATCTCTGCACAAGGATATCCTTATGCAAAAACGGTTTTATGAATGCGGCTATATCTTCTGGGTACACTTCTTCTGGACAACAAGCACATGACTCCATTTTTCTGGCCAATTGTCGGTGCGATCAACCGGATTGCATCCGTGTCCCCACGGCAACCGGCGCCTGGATATCGATACTCTGCCTGCGCTAGATACAATGCCCTTTAAAAAAACATCAGCTCCCGACAGGCAGGCTGATCCTAACAGCAAACCCATGGGGACTCAGATTACGGGCGGATACGCTTCCATGACAGGTTTCCACACATGTTTTCACAATGGCCAAGCCCAGTCCTACTCCTCCGGAATCACGGTTGCGGGAGGGTTCAGGGCGGAAAAATGGTTCAAAAAGCTGGTCCAGATATTCCTCAGGAACGCCAGGTCCCGCATCCCTGACCTCCAGAGCAACCGTGTCTCTGCCATGGGTTGCAGCCACCTGGATTGGCCCGCCGGCATCACCCGCATACTTGACAGCATTGCGCACAAGATTGGCAAGAGCCCGGGTCAAAAGATCCGGGGAGGCCATCACGCGAAGGGAAGGATCAACTGCTATGACGATCTCGCCAGAATGATGCATCTCCCTTTGTACCGCTTCCTGCACCACGTCTAAAAGATCCACGGATTCCAGCACCACGGCCTTTGCATTCAGGTCCGCTCGTGAGAAGGCAAGAAGTTCACCGACCAGTTGGGACATATGGGTAACATCTTCCATAACGGACACCACCCGGTCCTTGTTTTCTCCCTGCACCCGCTGCTCCAAAATCCCCAGACCAAACTGAATTCTGGCAATGGGGGACCCGAGCTCATGGGACACGTCACCCAGAAATCGTTTCTGTCCCTTGACAAATGCAGCCAAACGCGTGGCCATATGATTGATAGCCCTTGCCAGACGTCCGATTTCATCTTTCCGCGGCTCTTGCAATGCGACATCAAAATGCCCTCTGGCAATCTCTTCCGTGGCCAGGGTCATTCTGGAAAGAGGCCGCGTGATATTCCGGATCATAGGGATCCAGAAGAGTACAGAAATACACAGCACCACTGCGGCCACAAGCATCCAGGGAAGGGGATCAAAAAAGAATCCATGGCCCGATACAGAGTTAGACGCGACCAGGAGAACAAAAGGTGCTGAAAAATCCGATGACCCCGGAGGAGGCGGGAGAAGTATCCCTGTCCAATAGAGATTGGGATGGGATGTGCGCATCATCAGCTGCGGCTGGTGCGCAATCTCCGCCATACGTCCGGCTTCATTTTTTAATTCAGGAGGATACTCTCCTTTTCCCCCTAAAAAGTTCTTCTTTATAGAGGACGACCGATCTGATTCCCCGGCCATGGTCGGGGCCGGAGGGCGTTTACCGGGGAAAGGTTTCTCCAAAATATCTTTCACCCAGGCACGTACATGCTCAGGGATGGCCATATTCCGGGACATAAACGAGGTCCCGTCTTCAAAGGAAAGGATGAAATCAACCTGATGAACACGTGCATGTCTGGCAAGAATATGGGACCATGTAGAACGAGGAGCATTGTACAGATCATGCACGATGAGCGCAGCCGCCCCCCGCAACCGATGCCATCCCTGCTGCCCCAGGAGGGCATGCAGATTGAGCTGGGGCTGGAAGGCAAAAAAAACACCCACGGCCGCCGCGACCAGAAACAGGTTCAAAAAAAACCAGCAAAGAATTTTAGCAAACAGTGATGATGTTATTCCTCTCATTACTTTTGGTCCGCCACAGTAAAAAGATACCCGGCCTTGCGCACCGTCTGGATAAATCCAGGGTTCCGGGGATCATCTCCCAGCTTACGCCGCAAGGAAGAAATATGGACATCCACAGAGCGATCAAAAACTTCATAATTGCGTCCGGCAACAGCATCCAGCAATTGCTCCCGGCTAAGCACCCGGCCTGCAGACCCGGCCAGGGTTGTCAGCAGATCATACTCAAGGGGAGTCAAGTTCAGCCGCTGATCTCCCAGAAAAACGGTTCGCGAATCCTGCTCGATTTTCAGTGCACCAAATTGCAAAACAGTTTCCGTTGCTACAGATGCGGCCTGCAGCTCGGCTATACGATACCGTCGGGTCACGGCGCGAAGTCGGGCCAGTAGTTCACGCGGCGAAAATGTTTTGGGAAGATAATCATCCGCCCCCATCTCCAGGCCCACGATTCTATCTGTTTCGTCACCCCGGGCGGTGAGCATCAAAACCGGGAGAGTGGATTCCTCACGCAACCGTTTGAGCACTTCTAGACCATCCATCTTCGGCATCATGATATCAAGGATCACCGCATGATAGGTCCCCCCCTTGCGGATCTTCTCCAGTCCCTGCAAACCGTCATGGACAGCGTCCACCGCATATCCCATAGGTTTCAGATAATCAGTTACAAGACGGCATAGTTTTTTATCATCATCAATCATCAAAATGTGCATGTGCGGGGATATTTCTGATTCCTGATTCACCATTTATTTCATCTCCTTTGCGCAGGCCCCATAGCATACGTTCTCGCCCTGACAGTATCAAGACGGCATACTTTACATAGTGTTTATAAAAAAGAGCCTCCGGCAACATAATCTTTATCTTCAATGCGTAGTTTTTATAAAAGCTAAACCAGAACTGTTTCGAAATGTCATGTGATTGTCTTGAAGCGAAATCAGAATTCGTTGCAAAAACTTTGTATCTCAAACGAGGGTTGGTTTATCTATTTATCTATTGATGTCGATGCATAAAAAGACGATTTGCCGCATATTGACGGTCCACCGGCTGCATCCCAGATATGCTGTTCTCGAGAAAACGCTTTGCCGGGCAAGCAGCCGCTCGGTGTTCTCGGAAAAAGCATCATTACCTCATCCTTACAAACAACCCCCCAAACAACATATACGGTTTACATATCAATGGTATGCATGTGCCCATAGCATTTCTGATCAGGACAGGACGGATGACGATCACCAAAAAAACAAAACAGTGTACACCAACCATACAACCAGGAGATTAGCACACCATGAAACCATTTTTCATCGCTCTCTTTTTACTCGGCCTGTGTGCCGTCAACGTATTTGGATTTGGTTCTGGAAACGGCCCCCGAGGCCGACAAGACGGCCCGCCCCCTGAAGCATATACGGCCTGCGAGGGCAAAAATGCAGGCGACACGGCATCTTTTAAAAGCCCGCAGGGAGATACCGTAGAAGGCATCTGTGAACAACACGGCGATCGCCTTGTTTTGAAACCTTCCCGGGCTGGCAGAAATTCCTCCTCCACCCGACAGCAATCCATGGGCAGACAGGATGGACCGCCAAAAGAAGCGTACACCGCCTGCGAAGGTAAAAACGCCGGAGATACAGCGGCTATTGAAACCCCTGACGGAAACACGATACAAGGCATCTGCGAACAACAGGGAGACCGCCTGGTCCTGCGTCCCGAACATTCTCCCAGCTAAGCCATCCATGGAAACCGGTGGTTGCAAAAACGTTCTCCCCCTGAATACGCTTGCCGCAGCTGTGCTTTGCTCAAGGACAATCATCGGATCACATCTCGTTAAACTATTCAGGACGTAACAACGTATTTGTAAAAAATAATATCGTGTGGACATTGCGTAGGGGCGACCGGTTGGTCGCCCGAATACGGCACCATTGTTGTCATTTACATCACGCTGAGGGACGATAGTTGCGTTGGGAATCCAGCCAAGATAACGCCCGATACCTGACCATCCGACAGAGGGCGACCAGCCGACAGAGGGCGACCAGCCGGTCGCCCCTACAAAAACGAGGACGCGCCGCAAAAGTGTATAGATACACAGTGTGCTGAATAGTTACATTTCGTTATAAAAAAAGAGGTCGCATTCATCTGCGGCCTCTTCTTTTATATGTCAGGTAATTACCTCCGGGAGGCTCAATCCCGGACCAGCTTCCCCTGCATAATCTCCAAAGCATCCACAACGACCATATACAATGAGGGCACAAGCACCAGGGTGATCAATGTGGCAAAAACGATTCCGAAGCCCAGGGATATCGCCATGGGAATCAGAAACCGGGCCTGTCTGGAGGTCTCAAAAATCATGGGCGCCAGACCACCGAAGGTGGTTAAGGTCGTCAAAATAATAGGTCTGAAACGGACAACACCTGAAGTCAGAATGGCGTCGTGGGCATTTTGCCCACCTTTTCTTTTCTGATTGGCAAAACTGATCAGGACAAGGGAGTCATTGACCACCACCCCTGACAGGGCAACGATCCCGAACAGGCTCATGAGGCTTAAGGAATACCCCATAAGCAGATGTCCGAGCACCGCCCCCACAATTCCAAAGGGAATACTGACCATGATAATCAACGGTTGGGCATAACTGCGGAAGGGTACAGCCAGAAGGCCATAGATAGCCAGCAGAGCTAGAAGCAGCCCCTCCACCAGACTTGTTATACTGTCACGCATATCGGCCTGTTTGCCCTCGAAGCTATAGGAAAGGCCTGGATATTTTTTCATCAGGTCAGGCAGACTTTCGGCCACCAAAGCATCCAGGACCTCATTAGCCTGGCGCTGAGGAATGACATTAGCCGTCACATTCACGGTTCTGCGGCCATTATGACGATCAATGGTCGTATACGCTCTCCCCCGCTTCATGGTGACGGCTTCACGCAAAGGGATCTCCTTGCCCGAGGTCGTCCGGAGCATCAGTTCTTCAATGTTATACTCCAGAACCCGTTCCGACTTAGGCAGACGGACCATCACCTTGACTTCGTTACGTCCCCGCTGCTGTCTGAGAGCTTCAGCACCATAAAAGGCGTTACGCACCTGTCTGGCCACGTCTTCCGAGCGCAACCCGAGGCTGCGGGCCTCAGGACGAATCTGAAAATCAAATTGCTGCTTTCCCGGAGAAAATCCGTCGTCGATATCATGAACATTGGGAAAATATCCCAGCGCTCCGGCCAGCTCGGCGCTGGCTGATTCCAGAACGTTGATATCCCGGTGGCTGAGTTCTACAGTCAACGACTTGCCTGATCCCGGCCCCCCCGAATCCGAGGCATATTCAATGGATTCCAACCCGACCAGATCACCCACCCGCTGCCGCCATTTTCGGGTGAATTCCGCAGTACTCATGGGACGGACTTCAGGATCTGTAAGATAGACCCGGACCTCCGACTCGGAGCCTCCGTTCGTAATCTTGGCAAAAATACCCGTGATCAGGGCATCTCCCCCGTTTTTTTTACCCTCTTCTCGCGCCGCATCCACTAACAGTTTCTGCACTGCTTTGGTTTTCTCCACAGCTGTTCCGTAAGGCAGAACCGCGGTAACCTTGGCATAATCTGCTTCGATTTTGGGAAACATGGTCATACCCATACGCCCGCTTTGCACATACCCGATGGTCACCAGCAGAATGGCCGCTCCAAGGGCGATGGTAATATAACGGTATCTTAGGGTCATATCCAGGAATGGACCGTATTTGGTTCTGACTGCATGCACAAACCAGTAACTGAAACGCTGCTGGCGCTCATGCATCCATTTCGTGATCCCGTGCCGGTTTCTGTCCCGTTGATGCCCAAGGTGGGCCGGCAGAACGAGCAGACTCTCCACCAAGGATATGGCAAAAACACTGATCACGACCAGCGGTATCTGCCTAAACACCTTGCCCATGACGCCAGGGATGAAATACATGGGCATGAAGGTCACGATATTGGTAAGCACGCTGAAAATCACAGGCATGGAAATTTCTTTAGCGCCCCGGATGGCCGCATCCAGGAAGGACATGCCCTTTTGATGGTAGTTGTACACATTTTCGCCCACAACAATGGCATCATCCACAACGATACCAAGAGTGATGATAAAGGCGAACAACGAAATCATGTTGATGGTCACCCCCATGCCAGGAAGAAGCAGCAGGGAACCGAGAAACGAAACGGGGATGCCCAGGCTGACCCAGAACGCCAGGCGCGCCTCGAGAAACAAGGCAAGGCATAAAAACACCAGCCCCAGGCCCATATACCCGTTGGACAACAAAAGATTGAGACGCTGTTTATAGACGGTGGACCGGTCCTTGAGGATATTTAAGGAAAGTCCCTTGGGAAGAACCTGGCTAAATTGTTCGATATTTTTTTTGGCTGCATCGGCCACTTCAATGGGGGTCTGGTCCCCGATACGGTAGACATCAATCATGACCGCAGGCTGGCCGTCAAAGGTGGCAAAGATGTTACTGTCTTCAAAGCCGTCTTTGATGACGGCAATATCTTCCAGAAGCACATTGGTCCCATCATTGGTGGTAATAATGGGTATCTTGCCGAACTCCCGACCGTAATCCTTGCGTTCCTTGACCCGCACAAGGATTTCTCCCCCGCTGGTCTTGACCCCGCCACCGGGAAGATCCACGGAAGCCCGGTCAATACGGTCTGCAACCTCTGCCGTGGTCAGGTTGTACCGGCGCAGATTTTCCTGGGAGACCTCAATGCTGATCTCGAAATCCCGCACGCCCGAAAGTTCCACCTGGGTTATTCCCGGGTCCTGGATCAAACGATCCCGCAAATCCTCGGCCACCTCGCGCAGCACCCAGGGTGTCTGATTCCCATGCAGGGCAATGGACACAACCTCCCGTTTCCGGGAAACGATGCTCACACTGGGTTCTTCGGCATCCTGGGGAAATGTGGTGATCCCGTCGACCTCACTTTGGATATCCTGGGACAGGCGCTGGATGTCAGCCCCTTCGACCATCTCTACGGTCACAGTACCTAAACCTTCAGCCGCAGAAGAAGTAACGTCATCCACGCCGTCAAGGCCCTGCACGGCCTCTTCAATGGGAAGCAGAATGCCCTTTTCAACCTCCTCGGGGCTGGCACCGGGATAGGCCACGGTTACGCTGACCATGTCCATATCAAATTCAGGAAAAACTTCCTGCTTGATATGGCTGCCCACAATCAGACCGCCGACCAGGCAGACAATCATCACCAGATTGGCCGCAACGGAATTACCGGCCATCCAGGCAATGGGACCTTTTTGTGCGGGAGAAAGAACACTCATAATGACGTCACACTCCCTTGCCCTTCAGGTGTCCTGGTAAGAGCAGTCTTATCGGATTTTTTGACCTGCAGGGCCATCCCGGTCACAGGCGCGGCAATGTCTGAAAGCACAATCCGGTCTCCAGGTTCAACCCCTTTGGAAAGATACACAACCTGTTCATCCCGCCAGGCAACATCCACAGAACGAATATCCAGGGTATCATCCCCCTTGACGATCCAGACAGTATTACCGTCGCGCAATGCATCGCGCGGCATGGCGACCACATGTTCCAGAACTTTGCCGGAAATGGACAGCCGAACATATTCCCCCAAAAGCAGAGGTTGGGAGGAAGAATTTTTCTGTTGCAAAAGCAGAGGATCTTCAACCTGGATAAGAATCCTGGCCATGCGGCCTTCGGCTTCAATATCTCCAAGAAGCCGGACCACCCGACCGCTACGGATGGTCTCACCGGAAGACGAACGGATAACGGCCGGGCTTCCCTGTCCATGGCCGGCCTTGGGGATGACAATCCAGGCAAGACGATCCCGGGGGATAGAAGTTTCGACCCAATACGCGTCTGTGCCCACCAGGGTAGCAATTGTTGTCTGGGTGGATACCTGGGCCCCAAGGTCAATATTTTTCTCAAGAATCAACGCGTTAAAAGGAACGGGTACCGATGTACGGGCAAGGTCCAGCTCAGCCTGCTCAAGGGCAAGGGCCGCATCGTCCACTTTCGCACGTGCCTGGGCCAATTGGGGTTCACGAAGGGCCAACGCTGCATCTTTGGAATCCATACTTTTCGACCCGCGAAGCAGAGTCCATTCCTTTCTGGCCACGTCCTGCTGCCCCTGTTCCAGGGCAAGGGCCGCCCGGGCCTGAACCAGTGCCGTCTTTTTCTGACGGACCTGCAGCTCATAATCACGGGGATCGATTTTTAGTAAGAGATGACCCTTGGTCAGAATGCCCCCGGGCATAAATCCCGGAGAAACCGCTATCACCTCCCCGGAAACCTGGGGATTTAACACGGTTTTTCTAGCCGGAACGACCGTGCCCATGGCCTGAACCACAACCTGCTCACGGGCAAACATCGCTTTTTGAACATTCACCAGGGGAGCAAGGGTCACCGGCGGCTTCTTTTTAGGCTTGGGCCGGGTGTCGATGAAATATTTCGCCCCGGCTATACCGGCACCAATAATCAAAAGCGGCACCAGAATGCCTGCTATTTTTTTCCACCATGGATGGGCTTGTTTCACAGCATCGGTCATAACAGTCCTTTGTAGTCAGGAGACGTCGGTTGGATAGTATAAAAAATGCGCAGAACTCAGGACGCAAAAAAATAATTTACATCATAGGACAGCGTATCGTTACAAATCGGGAAACAGGATTTTTTGAGTCCCGTCCTCAGCGCGAAGAACGTATGGAGCACTCGCCTTTGTATTATCCTTTTTTGCCTTCCCGCTGTACGATAGTTGTGTACCAGCTCCCGCCCAGGGTCCGGGACAGAGCCACCTGATACAGGAGCAGATCCGCCTGCCGCTGGACAAGGCTGCGTTCCAGGGACTGCACATTGAGCAGGCTGGTAAGCACGGTCAGATAATCAACAATACCGTTTTGATAGCGTTCCTTGGCCTGTTGCAGGGTCATCTTGGCAATGGTCAGCTGCTTCTGGGTGGCATCAAGATACGCCTGCTGTTTTTCCCCGTTGACCAGGGAATTTTCCACATCCCGGACAGCCTGCATCACGGTCTGTTCATAAAGAGCCAGGCGTTCTTCGGCAACGGCTCGAACCCGGTCCACCTCTGCGGCCCGACGATGACCGTCAAAGACGGGTCCGGTCAGCCCGGCAGCCAGATTGGCCAGCCAGTTATCAAAAAGGGTATTGAACTGATCGCTGGCATACTCGGCCTGAGCCGTCAGGGTGATGGCTGGGAGACGATCAGCCCTGGCGCTTGCTATTTCCCATTCGGCTGCATGCAAACGGAGTCCGGCAGCCCGGACATCCGGTCGGTTGGCAAGGAGATCGGCTGGAATACCCGCAGCCGGAACAGACAGAGGCGCGGGCAAGGCGTTCTGGGTCAGCCCAAGATCAAAATGGGGAGATTTGCCAAGAAGCACGGCGGTTTCATTGAGCAGAACCTGTTCCGTAGCCTCCAAAGGAGGTAACAGCGTCTGGGAACGGGCAAGAACTTCGCGTTGTTGCAGTACATCCAGGGCACTGGAAAGAGACTTGTCGAAACGCAGTTCCAACACTTCCAGGTAGGTCTCATTGGTGGCAATCTGCGCCTTGACCAGCGCCTGTTCGTTGCGCACCTGTAAAATTTTAATCCAGTTTTCTGCAATCTGCCCCGAAAGGGTCATGAAGGCCGTATGAACATCTTCAAGAGAAGCCCGTGCCGTGAACCGTTCGGCCTCCAAAGAGGAATGGATACGCCCCCAGAGATCCAGCTCATAGCTCCCGGCCAGTCCCAGGGAATGTTCTTTGGTCGTGGAATAACTGTGAGTCCCCTGGGAGCTGCTTTGGGTTCTTTCACGGGTAAACGAAGAACCCGCATCAAGGTCAATGGCAGGATAAAGAGAGGCTCCGGCCTTGGCGGCCATGGCCCGTGCCTGATCCAGCTTGGCCCAGGCCTGACGGATGCTGAAGCCGTCGGCCAGCGAAAGAGCAATCAGCCGGTTGAGTTCATCGCTCTTGAACGCCTGCCACCATGGAACCTGGACGGACGTCCCCTCCTGATACAGGGAATAGCGGGATGGCAGGTCGGGAAGGTTTGGGGCTGTCGCCGGGGGTGCAAAAGGAGCACATCCCGTTGTCACAAGCAGAATGGTTGAGAAAAAAACAGCTAACAGAGTATGCATGAGGGTCCTTAGATGTTACCGGCCTGTGCAGATACAACATCTGCGATCTGCCGAAATGCCAATCAGTGCTCGGGCAGGGGACTGTGTACAAAACATTCCCAAGTATTGGCAATACGCTGATTATGCCTTGAGCAACGTTTACCATCGTAAAAAAAAGATAGCTCCATAAATCCGGAATGTTATAAGCAAAAATCAAACCAACACCAACACAAAACATAACCTGTTACGATCCAAAGGAAAAAAAATACCAGCCGTCCCACGTACCAGCCATACATGGATAAAAAATAGCCACACTGGATCACACATGCCTACATTTTAGACACTCTCAGAAAACCCAAGGACGACTGCTCGGTCACAATGTAAAAAAAAAGCACACATACAACATGTGCGCTTGGTTCGGACCATTATCAACAGAGGGCATGCATTCCCCAAACTACTTGGGGACATCGTCCTTTTTTTTAACAACATGCGGGGCCATGGGACAGACCTTGCAGGCATCGCTGGAATCTTTCCCGGAGCAATTGCCCGGGCAACTGGAACATCCTAACCCTTTTTTACGGATAAAGCGGGAAATAATGTACACAGCGGCAACGCCAATGATCGCATAAACAAAAATGGTATCCCAGGACATACAGTTCCTCATGTTCTGCATTCTGCCCAGACAACACGAACAGAATACCTCTATCACGCCTGATTATCCCCTGTCCACAAGCATTGTGGAACGCTGCTTCTACCTGCAGGGGCCATCCAGGCAAAGCCGTACCAACAGGAATCCGACACCCGGTCAAGCCACCATAATAGCCTCGGCTATCTCACGGGAAAGGGTCACCCGTCCCCCTCGCACTCCGACAACCATAGAGCTGTCATTATTGCTGAGCACATCAATCTTTGTGCCCGGCAGGATGCCCATGGCCGCCAAGTGGCTCACAAGCTGCCTGTTGGATTCCATGCAGGCCACGAATCGCGTATCACCTGGTGCTACCAGAGAAAGGGCACACTGGGCTTTAAGACGGCATCCTGAACATTTTCCATGCCCTTTTCTCCCCTTTCTCCTGCATCGCTTCCCTGCAAATTGAAACATATACCCCACCTTTCAAGAGTGATCGAACATCCTATCCGCATGAAAGTTAGGCATAGCGAATTCTTCTTCTTTCGTCAAAGGGCACACCCTGCATCACCCCAAGAACCATGCATACGCAGGCAGGGCAGCATAATGTTATTGCAGGCTACTAAGCCGTGGACAAACCGGTCTTCAGCATCCCCTTTTCATTCCCACAGCGATCCAACCTGGTAAACAATAACAGCCAGGCTGTACGCCAGCAATGTATTGAAAATAACGGCAAATGCCGCCCATTTCCAGTTGGATTCCCGGGCCATGGCAATCACAGTGACAAAACAAGGGGCATACAAAAGGATGAACACCATGCAGGCCACGACAGCCGGTATGGTCCAATGGGCATCGGCTTTCAGCCGTTGTCCCAGCCCGGAGGCTTCGTCATCTCCCAGGTCGGCCATGGAATATGCGGTGCCCAGGGTGGAAACAATAACTTCCTTAGCGGCAAATCCCCCCAGCACAGCGACATTCATCTTCCAATTAAAGCCTGCCAGCCTGGTGGCAGGAAGCAGTGCATCCCCCAATCGTCCGGCCATGGTATTGCGCAAGGCAGCTTCAGCCTGGTGCCCACGAATAGCAGCGATCCGGGCATCATGAACCGCAGGTTCAAGATCATCCTGCGCCATAACTTGCTGCACCTGATTGTCAAAAAACCGCACCTGCTCGGCTGGCAATCGGGGGAAGGTCATGGCCGCCCAGATCAAAATGGAGATGGCCAGAATGACGGTCCCGGCCTTTTTGATATACTGCCAGGTCCGCTCCCAGGTATGCAGCCATATGCCACGAAAGGTAGGTATTCTGTACGGCGGAAGCTCCATCACAAAAGGCGTCGGCTCCCCTTTGATCACTGCCCAGCGTAAAAATCGGGCCGTAATCAAAGCGATGACCCAGGCCCCTATGGAAAAAAGGAACATAACCCGGGCGGCATTGTCAGGAAAAAACGCCGCTGTCATCATAATAAAAAGAGGCACCTTGGCCCCGCACATCATAAACGGGGAAACAACAAGGGTGGCCAAACGCTCCTTGGGACTGCGCAGAGTCCGTGCGGACATAATGCCGGGCACAGCGCACCCGCCGGGAATGCCGCCGGAAATAATGAAAGGCATAACCGAGGAACCGTGCAGCCCGAAAAAACGAAAAATTCTATCCAGCATATAGGCCATACGGGCCATATATCCCAGATCTTCCAAAAAAGTGAGCATAAAAAACATGATCAGAATCAAGGGCACAAAACTCAGTACGCCCCCCACACCGTCAACAATGCCTGAAACGACCAGTGACTGCAAAAGCCCACTGGGTAATATCCGTGTGCACACCTCTCCAATCCAGGCAAAGACACCTATAAATACTTCCTGGGGATAGACCCCCATCTCAATGGTTGCAGCAAACATTGCATACATGATGCCCAGCATGAGAATGGGCCCGAGCACCTTGTGGGTCATCAGCTGATCAATTTTGTCCGAACGGGTATACAAATCAATGGAGGCGTCGATTTCCATAACGCCGTCCTTGAGAATATCATTGATAAAAGCGTACCGATAATCTGCGATAATGGCTTCCGGATAGGTTTGCGCCGTGGCCTCACATGCCACTTCAGCCTCTTTGGCCAAAGATTCCATTTCCAGACCCAACGGACCGCTTTCACGCCCCCGCGTAACCAGACTTTCATCATTTTCCAGATATTTGATGGCGATGAACCGGGCGGGATACCGGTCCGTCAAAAAAGACTCTTCCTCGATCCTGGCCACCATGCGATCTATGACCGCATCCAGTTCAGGACCATAGGAGACATGCAGAGGCTGCCATGTTTTCCGAGCTTCACTGACGGCAAATTTCACAGTGGTTTTCAGAAGATTCTGAATCCCTTTCCCCGTCTTGGCAACGGTCTCTACAACGGGCACGCCAAGCTTTTCGGAAAGCATCTGGGTATGGATATGGATGCCTTTTTTCCTGACCTCGTCCATCATGTTCATGGAGAGAACCACGGGGACACCAAGCTCCATGAGCTGCACAGCCAGATACAGACTGCGCTCCAGGGCTGTGGCATCCACAACATCAATAGCCAGCTCAGGCTTCTCCTCTACCAGTACCTGCCTGGCCACCAGTTCTTCCATGGAATAGGCGGTCAGTGAATAGGTGCCTGGCAGATCAATAATGCGCAAGGAGATACCATCAACAATGGAGCACCCTTCCTTGCGCTCCACGGTAATACCGGGATAATTGCCCACCCGTTCCCTGGAACCGGTGATGGCGTTAAAGGTCGTGCTTTTGCCACAATTGGGATTGCCGGCCAATGCAACGCGGATCGTTTCCGTCATCATACGTCCTGTTCTTCCGTCTCAACCATAATATGGTCCGCTTCGCTATTGCGCAGACTCATGGTAAACCCCTTGAGCCTGATCGCTACGGGATCTTTTAAAGGCGCTCGTCCGATAATCATTATCTCTGTCCCCGGAACAAGACCCATATCCCGAATCCGCCGTCCGAGTTCACCCCGGGCAGCGACAGAAACAATAGAGGCCTTCTGATCCACCTTCAACTGACGTAGGGATATTTTCATAACACCTTCCTCAAGCTACCAAAGAATATTGGGTGCACCTAATTTGCATTGCACAAAAAAGCAATATCCAAATGCACATGATTCCTTGACCAGGCATCCTTTTCATTGACAATAAAACCAGATAAAACAAATAATTTCAGTCATATTTAGCTGACGAAACACCGCACGCAGGCTTTTCGCCGCCAATGCTCTTAGGGGATATCATGCTCCCCAAAGTGGGAACATATGTTCAAAGCACACTGCTAAACCAAACCCAGTTTCAGACCCATAGTTTTCGAACAGGTTATCACTGTTCAATTCTTTTTTCACCGCGAAGGGCACGAAGGAACGCGAAGGGTGAAGAATCTGGGATAAATTGAGCTTTATTTTGTTGCTTTTCTTCGTGTTCCTTAGCGTTCTTCGCGGTGAAAAAAACTCAATCCCTCAAACGTGGTTTGGTTTAATTGCCCGGGTATTTTTTTGCTGATCCTCCAGGGCCTGCGTCCTCAAAAATGGAATCACGATCCAAGATAGACTTCCATCAAGCATCCCTGGACAGAGGACAGGGTGTCGTCTCTCACGGTCTCCTCGTCTTGCCCCCTCCTCCCAACAATAAAGCTCATGCCTCTAAAAAGCATCTTCCCCAAAAACAACCATCTGCCCCCCAAAAAATGCGGGGCCCAAACGTTCATCTATATCTTTTTCCGATTGATTTTCACCATAGGTATCATGATTAACAATTTGTCTCCACGTTCATCCCGCTATAATAGTACTAGATTTCGGGATTTAGGAGCTGACATGCATACCATGCCACCCTTCACTACAACCATCTTTCAGGGAGAAACGTGGACAATGAAAAACTACCTTGCGTCCAAATGGGGCATCATCGGAGTAGGAGCAATTATCGGGGTGCTGGCGGCTTTGTTACAAAAGCTCGGTAACCCGGGGAACATGGGCATTTGCGTTGCGTGCTTTGAACGGGATATCGCCGGGGCCATCGGATTGCACAGAGCCGCAGTAGTCCAGTACATGCGCCCGGAAATCATCGGCTTTGTCCTCGGTTCATTGGGCGCAGCACTGGCCACCAAGGATTTTCGTCCCCGCACGGGATCAGCACCCATCGTCCGTTTTGTCCTGGGGATCTTTGCCATGATCGGCGCACTGGTTTTTCTGGGCTGCCCCTGGCGGGCCATGCTCCGTCTTGCCGGTGGCGACCTGAACGCCATCTTCGGTCTCCTCGGTCTCATCGGCGGTGTCTGGATAGGGACCATGTTTCTCAAAGGCGGCTATAATTTAGGAGCGGCCAAAAAAACATATCCCGCAGTCGGGTTGATCATGCCTCTTATCATGTTTGGTTTTCTCATTCTGGCCCTCCTTTATCCCATGATCCCAGGGCAGGCCCAAAACGGCGTCCTGCTGTACAGTCTTAAAGGCCCTGGAGCCATGCATGCGCCCCTGTTCATCGCCCTGGCCATCGGTCTTGGAGTAGGCATCCTGGCCCAACGCAGCCGCTTTTGTACCATGGGCGCCTTCCGTGATCTGATCCTTTTCAAACAGACCCATCTCTTTGGCGGCGTGGTCGCCCTTGTTATTGCTGCATGGGTCGTCAATATGATTTTTGGCCAGTTTCATCCCGGTTTTGCAGATCAACCCGTTGCCCACACCCAGAGTCTCTGGAATTTTATGGGCATGGTTCTGGCCGGTCTGGCTTTTGCCCTGGCTGGCGGATGTCCTGGCCGACAGCTCTTTCTGGCCGGAGAAGGAGATGGTGATGCAGCCATCTTTGTCTTTGGTATGATCGTCGGTGCGGGCTTTTCGCATAATTTTGGCCTGGCCAGCTCCCCCAAAGGTGTCGGGCCTCACGGTATTGCCGCCGTTGTAATCGGCATGATCGTCTGTCTGGCTATAGGCTGGTTCATGCGTAAAAAACGAGCGTAAAGAAAACATACAAGGGGCGCCCCTTGCCCCTTCATCATCCATACGACATTATTATGTTATAGGAGAAAAAAATGAGCACTACCGTCGACGCACGCGGGCTCTCCTGCCCGCAGCCTGTTTTGGATACCATGATGGCTATCCAGTCCACCACAGACGATACCATCACCGTTATGGTCGATACCGAGGCCTCCAAGGAGAATGTCTCCAGGGCCGCATCCGGCAAGGGATGGAAGGTACAGTCCATTGATGAAATCAATGGTGAATACACATTGACCCTGATTAGAGGATAATGCATAAAAAACGCTCAATACATCGTAACAAATCGAAATATTGAGCGTTTTTTATGCCCGTACAACTGTCTGCCCATGGTTTTGTATCCCGGAGTACTAGCCCATGTTCCTCAAAAAATTGTTTACCAGAAAAAAATCCTCGCCCCAAAAATCAAAGTGGGACAGAGGTATCATGATTTTCGATCATACTTCCGAGGTCATCCGGGCTGAAAAAACCCTTAAGGATGCGGGATGGTCCGTGAAAGTGATGGGTCCGCCTGCAGAAATCCAGAAAGGATGCGATCTGGTTATTGAATTTCCCCTTATGGAACAAATGAATATCCTGCGTACCCTCGAGCAAGAGGACACGAGCCCGTTAACTGTCGTGCCCGTCACCAGTCCCCTGCTTTCCCCTGTAGAACTCTTTCAGACCAAAGACTTCGGGGATTTTCTCATGGTCCGGGCGGCCAATATGAAAATGACCATCCGCAAACAGGATCTGACCATCGTCAATATTTCCGGGGGCGGTTGCCCGGATGTGCCGTATCTTGCGGCCCAGCTCACCGGGCAGAAACTGTTTGCCTCCGTGGCCCCACGAGACATCGGGCACACCCTGTGCGGCTACGCCCTGCAACTCGCCTATGAGGAGCTCTCACGCCAATGCTTGTCATAATCGGAACAGTCCCAGACACGTCCTTTCCCCTCGTCTCAGCACAGGTCACCCTGCAGGGTGATCAACTTGTGATGCAGAGACACAGCGTCCCCGTCCACCGCGGCACGCCTGCCCTGATAGGTGCAGCAGCACAGGTTGCCATGGCCACAGGGCAACCTGCCCCTCACGCCATCCTTGTGGGTGACACAGGACTGGGACATGGCAGCCGGAATCTCTATGCCTACCTTACCGACCATATCCAGGAACTGGAAGCAACAACCATTGTTTTCCATTATCTCCAACCCGATGTGGACTGGCATAACCGGGTGCTCATGGCCCTTGAAGAGTGCATCCACCGCCCGCGACTCATTGCTGACGCCGGCTTCATGTACGCCGCCAAAATGAGCGGTTTTGCCAGCTCCTATGACCTCTTCACCCCGGACATGGGCGAACTGGCCTTTCTGGCCGATGAAACAGCCCCCCACCCTTTTTATACCCGGGGATTCATCCTCCATGACAATAACAAGGCCCCCGACCTTATTACCCGCGCCTACACGCATGACAATGCGGCCCGGCATCTTCTGGTCAAGGGTGCCACGGACATGTTCGCCACCAAAAAAGGTGTACACTGGACCATCGACAGCCCCAGCACCCAAGCCATGGAGGCCATCGGCGGAACAGGAGATACCCTGACCGGCATGGCATCATTTTTTATTGATGAGGAAGCATCCATCGAAGAAGCCTGTAAAAAAGCAGCCTCAGCCAATCGCTGGGCCGGAGAACTCACCCAACCGACACCTGCCACGCAGGTTATGGAAATCATCCAAAATATTCCCAAGGCGTTGGAAAAAATATAACATAGGCGAAGTGTGAGAATATGAAGCGTGACGGGAGAACGCAGAAAGGAGACGGGACAAAAAAACGGGAAGAAATGTGTGCAAGAGACGAACAATGCTCACCTGCAGTAAACCCTGTTTGTAGCCTTGCAATCGTCCCTTTTGCATCTCCTGGATTCGGGGATATGTTTTGCGGTCTCCCGGATTCAAGACGCCCGGGATTTGGGCACCGTAGAGGCACCCCTTGCGGGTGCCCTTTTCAAAGGACGCTGCATGTGTAAAAAACACACTGCACCATCACCCCATTGATTTCAAAGGTCTTCCTTTTTCCCTATCTCCATCTGAAAACGTTGCTGCAAAAATTTTTCAACACAGGAAGTAAAGGTTGCAAAACACCCCAAACGCAGACGGTAAAAAACCTGGGTTCCGCTTTTTTCCGTCTCCACAATCCTCAACCGGCGTAAAATCTTAAGGTGTTTGGAAACCGTAGAAATATCCGAGCCAACCAAACGCTGGAGCTCACATACGCACCGGGTTCCCCGGGATAATTCTTCGACCATTAATAACCGGGCCGGATGCCCTAATGCTTTGAATATTTCTGCCTTGGCCTTCATTATATCCATTGCCTTTGCATCCATGGTGATCCTTTCCTCTTATCTATATGTACAACCTAACCGTAATACCCCAAAATAGCATACCGATCACTCGGAACACAATACCTTAACGGCCCTGAAATCATCAAAATGGTCCACAAAAAGATCTAAGAGCCGAGGGTCAAAATGGGTTTCTCTCTCTTCCTTCATGATCGCCAGGGCTTCTTCGTTGGCATACGCCCTTTTATACGGCCGTTCAGAAGTCAAGGCATCAAAAACATCACTGACTGCGCAGATACGCCCAAACAAAGGGATGCTCTCTCCGCAAAGTCCTATAGGATACCCGGAACCATCCCATTTTTCGTGATGCGTCAACGCAATAATATGGGCTGCATCCAGATGCTCCGATGCGGCAGAACTCAAAATTTCAGCCCCATAGACGGTATGCAACTTCATTGTTTCCCATTCCTGGGCCGTGAGTTTCCCGGGTTTAGTGAGGATGGCATCCGGAATGCCTATTTTGCCCACATCATGCATCGGGCTGGCTTGCCGGATCAGCTCAACCTTCGCCTCAGAAAAGCCGGATAAACGTCCAAGCAATGCTGCGTATTCCGACATACGCACGATGTGATTGCCGGTTTCTTTATCCTTATATTCAGCAGCAGCGGATAAACGATGAATGACTTCCAGATGGGCACTGACAGTTGATTTCTGCAAAGACTTCAAATTTTCAACGGCGATGGAAAGTGCACGGGTCCGCACATCAACCATATTTTCCAATTGGACTCTATACTGCTCCAGCTCGTCCTGCTCCCTGTGCATTTCCGTCACGTTGCGGACGCAGGCCAAAGCTTCGTAATCACTGAGACTGGTTATTCTTGCTGAAAAAAAACGCTCATCACCGCGGATTTCATGACGATATTTGTAGCACACGGTTTTTTGTGTCTCCAGGGCACGACGGATTATTGCCAATGCTTCTGCAGCCACATCCTCCCGCAAGAAATTCGCAATGTTCTTACCCAGGACACCCGCTCTTCCGGCCGTCAAATCTTCTTCCGGTCCCCAACACTCCAGGCAGTTTCCATCGGCATCCAGTACAAACATCAAATCAGGAACAGCTTTACTGATAAGGTCACTGTAGGAACGTCGTACGCGGATAGCCCCCTGGGAAGAGTTTGACAATTTTCTCGTCAACCTTCCCAGAGGGCACAATGCTTTTCTTCGTGTATATACTCGCCTCATTACCAATGCCCCTGTATCTACCCTACTACAGCTGATTTTTTTCCAATTGGATATAGGTATATATATTTACATACTTTTATATAACATTACCTAAAATAATCCTTAAGACAAGGAAAAAATCCCCTCGAGAAGAGATTGAACCTATATCCCCATGTATACTTCCGATGTTCAATCGATAACTGACAGATCATCCATCAAAGTATATGCGGGGCACCCTTTTGAGGTCCTGTCCTCGCCTCACACCACACAGCTTCGTGTCGTGTCATCAATCGCATGTCATATAACTGAGATACAGCGAGTATGCGTTTTTATCCTGGGAACGCTGTAGCTGCTCGGCAACGCGCTTCTAATTTGGCAACAAACCAAGGGAAAACGTGCTTGAAATGTAATGGGAGCATCGTATCTTTTCCTGTGCTCGAAAGGCCGACCCGACGGTCGGCGTTCCCAGGAAATACGGATTGCATTTCCAAGGGCGGTCTCAATGCTACATTGGTGCGACACTTTGAACCTGACACGACACTAACCCAAACCCAATTTGGAAGACCCGATAGTAAAGGAGGCTCCCCGCGGTCGCTCCAATCGGATTGCATGCCAGAAATAAATGGGGAGATAGCTCAAAAACTTGGGACAGGATTGGGACAGAATGTGTGCTAGGCACAAAAAAAGGGTTACCCGTAAGCATATGCTTATAGGTAACCCTTTGATTTTACTGGTGCCCCCGCCAAGACTCGAACTTGGGCTAACCGGGATTAGGAATCTACAAACGCCGTCTAAGTAGCTGAAATCACGTCGAGCCGCGCCCTTTTTTACCCACTTTTACCCCCCTTTTCGGAATAAAAGGTGAGTAAACAGGTGAGTAGTTTTTTTACTCACTAGGTGACTCATAAAAACGGACTATAGAAATATTATTTACCGACAGATCGAAAATTTTCGGTAAAAAAATTTATTAGGTCGAGGGTGAAAGACCCATTAAATCCTTACGGAAGTCGTACAAAAGAGGCTGATCAAGTTGATTTTCAGCGTTCGGATCAGGCACCGGCAAATTGCCTGTAAACTTCCACTCCAGCCATTCATCCATGATGGCCAAGGCATCGTCACTGAGCCTGTAAGGGGTCGCTTCAAAGGCCTCTCTGTGGCGGGTTCCGAGAGGTTGGATTTGGTCCAATCTGAGAATTGATTCTTTGGTCGAGCCTGGAACAGGAAGACTGTCCCAAAAAAATTGGGGGTATTCACAATGACGAATTCTTTCCACAAATTGGGGTTTGAATCCGGCTCGAGTTCCAGTTCCTTGGTCCGCTCCGTAGTAAGGGGCAACGAGGTATGTTGGAAGGGTTTGATAGATTGGTTGGTTTTGGCGAAGAAAATAAGGGACCTCAGTTCCGGGTTCCGCGAGCACTAGAGCAGGCCGTTTTTTGGCTCTATACACGGTAAAAATTTCCTTGAACCCACAGTACATGCCCGCAACAGGAAGGTTGGCCCTGGATGGCGGATTGGTGAAATCCAGCGGACAGAATTCACAATCAGCCAATGAATGGACTCGGGAGTTGCTTCTCCCGATAGGTTTTAAAACGAAAGGCCTTTGGTCAACAAGGTAGATATAGGACCACACCAGCCTTCCTCGTGCCATTCTTTGCGAATCGTCATTTTCCCACCACGGATCTGCTACACACTGGATACAGTCATCAGGATAGTTCGGGGGCATATCGTGCATCGGATTTCCAAACCTCATCAGAAATAGCACACCTGAAAGTTGTCGGCTCAACAATGCCGTCGCCTTGCGCGTTCAGTTGCTCCAACCCTTGGCAGAACACTTCATCATAGCGTGGAGGGGTTGGGACTTTGCGCTTGGCTCTGATAGCCTTTTTATATTCTAAACGTTTGGCAAGAAGCTCTTTGGCTCTGGAAAGTTTTTCCCTACGTTTTTTCTTCTGGCGGGCAGTTAGCTCGGGGGAAGAGACCGGCATTGAAACATGTATCTTGGGCTCATTCAAGAGAGTCCTGAAATCGAGAAATTCCCCAGGTGCGGCCTGCAACATTGGCGGTGTTCCATACACATGATGTAAAAGTTTTTCCGTATCAGAACCAAAATTTACGACTGCCGAAGAGATGGCGAGGGCCGCGAATACAGAAGTAATTTGAACGGCGAGCTGTTGGACAACTCCAGAACGACCAAGTCTCCAGCGTTGTGCATCCTGCATATGCTTTGAACTGTGATATGTCTTAAGCTCGGCTCCAATTGCACGTAACGCAGGTTCAATCCGTTCGTATACGGATTCTGCCCAAGGTCCAAAATGATAGAAACGCCAAGGGGCACCGGTGAAGGTCTCACCGTTGTTGGCTTTGGCATGGTCAAGATCAGCCAAATACAAAAATTTGAGAATATGGATCTCCCCAAGCTCTCGCTTGTCCCAATCCTGCTCGCTGGCAGCAGCCACGGCATATTGAATGAGGAGATCGACTTTTGCGGTATCCATTTTTTGATCTGGAAATTGGCTTTGAGCAACGTAAAAACAAGATGGTGCGTTGTTCTTGATTTGAGGCTAACACATAGAGCTAGAGAATTGAATACTCAGAGCCCGAATGTTTTTTTGGGTTCAGATGACGGGACGGCGGGAAATCGGCCCCCCTCCTAGGCACTTAGCTCCCTATGACATCACCCGATAAGAGCAGCCCCTTTCTTCCCAATCAGTGGAAAAGCCGCCAGGCAACCCAGCAGTGCCATCCCGCCGGTAAGGACAAAAGAGAACGAAGCTTTAATCATAAGATAAACACCTCCAGTGATTACGGCAGAGCCGCTGATAAAAGGAAGCATGATGATCACTAAGGAAAGAGCGCATACTCGTCCCAAGTTGATGCCTCTATGAAGGACAAAGTTATGAGCTTCGCATATGAGTTTTTGTGGAAGATATCAACCTTATTGCGAACCATCCAGCGGACGAGTGGATGATCGTTTCTTCATTTCACAAAAAAAGCTCTGCATATGCAGAGCTTTTTTTGTGGTTAAATCTATACTTCAAAAACAATAAATCCAATCATGAATATAAAGCATGATCATGGTCAAACCAAACAACAAAAAATACACTATCTACGATAAATCCGACCACTCGACCATAGGCACTTTGAGAAATACAAAATTGATAGGGTTCTTGTTGCCTTAGCTGTTCATTCAAACAAGAAAAGCCATCAGGCTCTGAGGTTTTTGACCATTCGATTGAATGACAGCGGAGGGCTTTAGAATTTCCGTAGGTGTTTTTGATCTCCCCAATTTTCATAGTGCATATATTTTTCATCCGCTCAAATATCTTGGAATAATAAGCAACCTCCCTATTTCGAAACGAAAATTTAGGGTGAATGCAATCAAGATATTTAAAGGAAAAGGAAAGCAATTCACTTGCCGGTATTGTTGGAAAAGGGATCTGTCCGTTAGACAGTTTTGGAGTCGGAATTGATTTTGTTGCGCCCCCCTTTCCCTTACCTTGCCCCTTTCTGTTCCCCACTACTGAAGCAACCCTTTATAGTAGGACTTCATATCATCATCAGATATTTCGTTCTGGGAAGATTCATCACAGGCAAGTCCCCTACGCGCATTCTTCCAAGGTCGCTCGCTGTGAGTCAAACGCTCCAAATCGTATGCGCTAAAACGCGAATACGCCTTCATGACTTCGACAAGATGAGACTCAACGGCCTCTGCGATATCTACTGGCGCCTGCACGCTGACAATAGGAGCCCAAGCATTCGCCTTGAAGCGCTGATACAAACAGGGCATCACTGGCCCATGAACCCAAGCCTGAAATTCTCCATCAAACAGACGGGAACCGTGAAGCGCAAGATGCCAAGCCTGTGCATAGTATGTAAGTTTTTGCAACTTGAGATTGGTCAACGGGTCTCCGTGCTCACAAGCAAACCCAAGAAAAAAATCCGCGACCTCATTTACAGTCGTTTTTACCACTGTTCCAACCTCCTAATTTCGGTCACGCCATAGATCATCTTCTATCCTCTTGCAAGTGAGAATTATCACATTTCTAAATGCTTTTGCAAGCTATCTTTTCAAAACAACCGCAACATCCCCTGCCTCGGCTCATAATTCATGATTGACAGCTCCGCCGCCTTGGTCGGGGTGGTTTAGGAGCAGGAGTAGATAGTTGTAGCCTCTTGGATGCTTAAATCGGTGAATATGGTCCGGATTTCCGGGGTGTCGTTGATGCTCAGGAAAAACTTTCCCTGAAGGGTGACGAGGATTTCGGCCATTTGGGTGTAGTCCTGTTTGGAGAAAATATTCTTGCCGTGTAATCCTCAGTGCCCCAGTATGGCGGGTCCAAATAAAAGAAGGAGTCCTGTTTATCATAGCGGGAAATATAGTCCTGCCAGGGTAAGTTTTCGATGATCATTCGCCCCCTGTGTCAGGGAAATTGTCGCCTCTTTTGAAATTCATATAGGGGGCCAAAAGGATGAGCGATGAAATACTCTCAAGGGCATCAAAAGGTATTGACGAGTGGGAAGAAGCGCAGCATTCGCAACGCTGAGGCCGTGAGTTCGATCCTCATCGTCTCCACCAAGGAAATCAACAGGTTATGAAATTATTTTTCATAACCTGTTTTTTTTTGCTAACCTATTGCTAACCAGTCAGACACAGAACGCCAAAGCCCTTCTCAAAATTCTAACCAGATCATAACAACAAGCAGATTTAAAAAATAATTTTCGCAAGACAAATATCTATAGGATCCTTGAAAAAATAGAGCCTATGCGAAGCCGATTGTTCTACACGATCCATCATTGCAAAACCAAAAGATATTCATCTCGTTGTGGCCTTCTCAAGGCCCCTCTTTGTCTATCTGTATTTTCCTGCCTCTCCTGCCTCCTCTGCCTCCCCAATTTCTTTCAAAAAGCTTTCATTGATAACCAATGGTTTAAAAAACCTCTTATCCAAAGGATATACCCGGAATAACTCACTGCATAAATTCGAAATTTAGGGAGTGCTGTTTTTTTATAATATTTCAAGTTGAATAAAAAATTATATTTCAAAATTTGGAATTTTTCATGCTGCCTCATAGCCGTCGTGTCATGGATCGCTTGTCGCCTAGAGAAGTCGGTTGATTTTTTCGTGAAGGGAGAAACAAACAACGCATGTAACAACTCGATGATAAAATTATACTAGAGTACATGCAGTTCGCCAGTTTCATATTTATAAAATGTTATTATAATTTTAAAAAAACAAATTCTTCATTTTTATAAACTATAAATAGATGATACAAGAACATTATTTCTCTAAAATTTTATAATATTTTATTCTATTTTTCCATACATATTTAAAATTGATATACAAATTTTTATTTAAATTTTTTTATAAAATTAATAACTATTGCATAAAACAAAAAATGTATATTGACTTATTTTTAATACGTTTTACATTATTAATAATTCATCATAAAATAATTTTAACAGCGAGGAAAAATTTTATGGGTATTATGAATTGGTTTTCTGGATTTTCTGACAATTCAATCAATCCCGCTTCTGGCCTTCCGATGACTGAAAGTGGATGTGATGTATGTGGTAGTCCGTTTGGAACCGATTTGTTAAGCCCCATGGAAGATTCCTTCGGTGGGTGCGGGATGGACGATTCGTCCTGTGGAATTGACACCTCGTTTGATATGGGGGGAGGGATTGGTGATTTTTAATAGCTCACCTGGCTAATTCCTATCGGCAATATCTCTTAAAATGGCATTCAAGAGGTCGACAGTTCGATCCTGTTCAGCTCCACCAATATAACGCTTTGATTTACCAAATAAATTCCCTTGAATGCCGCTAAAAGGCCGACTTGAAAAAGTCGGCCTTTTTTGCGTTTGTACAACTACTGTACAACCTTTTCTGATTACGTGACGGGTTCACACAGTAACACACGGTGCTGTTAGCCTGTAACCGCTCACAGGGTCTCCTCTCAGCCACACAATTTTTTTTGACAAAAAGCAAACGATTCCATTAAGTTGCCCATCATGACAGACGAATTCCACACAAAATTTCTCGGGCTTGGTTTATCCGAAGAAGACATTGCCAATACGCCGGTGGCAGTTTTGGCCTTGCTCAAATTGCAGATGATCAGAATCGAGCAATTAGAGAAGCGTGTTGCCGAGCTGGAGCAAAAACTGGGCGGGGTAAGGCGGGATATTTCAAACTCGCTTAGGGGCTAAACTCGTAACATAACTAAACTCGCTACATAATGTCCCTTTGTCCTTCTTTTTTGCTGCCTCTGACGCCTGAACAACGGAAATATTCCAGTCGTTCATGGCTTCTTTCATAGATTTATCGGCAGATTCTGTTGTGGAATCTTCGGTTACTTCAGGTTCCGGGTAATCTCTTGCTTCTCCGCATCTTCCCATATCTTGCGGTTGAGGATGCGTTTGGCTTTGGCTTGCCTGTCCTCCCTGTCTTGCCTTGCTGTCGGCGATTCCATCCCCCCTATGGATATCACTAGGAACGCCAGCACCGCTAACATTATCGTCACCATTCCCAGGAACAGGACCACTCGCAGGATCCCCCCCACTATCACTGTCATCGTCATTGCCGTCTCCTCCCATTCCATCGTTGCATTCGTTATCAGGATTTCCGTTCTTATCCTGCTCTTTTTTCATATTACTGAGAATAGTATAAATCTCTTCTGCTGATTTCTTGGCAAATATAAAATCAATAGCCACGCCGTCGGTCAGTGGTTTAAGAATGGGGGGAACCCCATTGATCTTCCGAAAAATTACACGTTTGAAGACGTAGTTCAGGTGCACAATGACTCATACGTTTCCAAAAACGGAAAACCTAAAAAGTTACAGGAAGGGTATATGACCCCTCCAACGGATTATGATCTTAAGAAAGTTTATAGAGAGAAACCTTATTTTGTCTGTTACACGGATATTTAAAAAGGCTGTTTCAAAACAAAAGTGACACCCACGAAATTTGGACACCCTTCTAATCTTTGCTTTGATTGGAACCCAAATGATTGCCCCATACTCGGGCAACATCTTTCCTTTGGTTTTTTCTATTCTTCTGCAAGCACCCGTTGAACGCTAGATAAACTACACCCCACCTGGTCACTAATTTTCCGCAAGGACAATCCTGACTCCTGCAATTGTCCTATCATATCACGATCAAGACTCTTCTTCCGCCCCCCCTTCCCATGGCTATACTTGCCAGCCACTTTTGCCTTTTCAATCCCTTCTCGCTGCCTTTCTCGAATAACGGCTCTCTCAAATTCTGCAAATGCACCCATCATCTGAAGCATAAGCTTGTTCATGGGGTTGGAGCCATTCACGCCAAAGACCAAATTTTCTTTGTAAAAATGGATGGTGATCCCTCGTTGATTAAGATCGGAAACCATCTCCTGAAGATCTTTCAAATTTCTGGCAAAGCGATCGATACTATGAATGTGCAGGCTGTCACCTTCCCGCAAATATTCAAGGCACTCTCGTAAAGCTGGCCGGTCCTTATTTTTCCCCGAAGTTTTATCCGTGAAAGTTTTTTTGAATTCAATCCCACAATCTGCCAACTGCCTTTCCGTATTCTGATCAACACTCGATACCCGGATGTACGCGATTTGAGCCAAGAGTAATTTCCTCCAATCTTTGGTTATTTTTAAAGGAAATGTACCCAAATGATTTCTAGAGGTAAAGAGAAAATGTACCCATAACCAAAAAACACTCTAGTTTTGGGTACATATTTATGTACCCATTTTTATACCCGCATCAAGTATACTCGTTTTCGATACACACTACAGATACTGTAATCAGAATAAGCGATCTCAAAGAAAAGACAGCTTAAGATCACTGGGCTGCATACGGTCCTGGAGCTAAGCCATATCCATGTATCCCCCTTGAGCAGACTCCGCCTCCTGCAAAAGTCTGGATTGTCCCCATTCCTCCTTTGCCGAGGGTCGGTGATATTGAGAAGATCTATAAGGCCATGGCCTCCTATGTAGTACGGGCCGGAGAAAAACTGCGCCGAAAAAAGCTCACAGCTGGATGCGCGCACGTTTTCCTATCGACCAACCGGTTCAAACCTGAACTCCAATAGCCAAATCAGCATGCCCCCACATCCTACACACCGACCATCCAGACCCAAGCGAGTGTCATCCTCAAAAAAATCTACCGACCCGGCTACACGTTCCAAAAGGTCGGCGTCATGCTCACCGACCGATCCCCGCCCCCTCCAACCGCCAGAGATCGTTTTTCGCTCCCTCCCCCCAGAAAAAATTCCGCCACCAATCCCTCATGTCCGTGATGGACTCCATCAACAACCAATACGGCGGCGCCACCGTCACCCTGGCTTCCGCTGGTCTTGGACACAAAAAATGGCATATGCGCCGGAAATTTCTTTCCAAGCGATATACCACATCATGGGCCGAGCTGGCCGTCGTTAGATAGACGGCCAACGCTGTCTGCAAGCTTACATAATTATCACATTTGCACAGCCGGTTACATTTTGAAAATGCCCGCAAGGCTCATATCCAGACTCATCCGAAAAAGGCGGTCACAACCCAAACCTTCTGGCCCTTTTGAAAAAATTTTCCTCATCCAGGGACATTCCCGGCTTTTTTCTAAAAAATCAAAAAGATCGAAATGCTAACTTGTGTCATACATAAAGATGATGATATGGGACAATTTTTTGAAGGATAATGTTTAACTGAAGATTGTCATATATTCTGGGAAAGATCAGACAAGCAAACGGGATATCTTCCAGGCCGGCACATTCCACAGTCATCCCAAACATGACCAATCGCACTGAAGGATACGGCTATTACCATAAGCCGGGGACTCTCTGAACGTTCCTGCAACTGAAGGCTGCTCCGGAATCAAAAATCCAGAGGACTCTTTCTGTCCTTTTTGGTCGTGCTCTTGAGGGTATGGGTATAGACATTGGTCGTGCGGACATCCCTATGCCCGAGCATCTTTTGAACGATGGGAATGTCGTAATCGGCCTGGAGCAGATGGCTGGCAAAGGAGTGACGGAAGGTGTGGGCCGAAGCGCGTTTGCTCAACCGGGCCTTCTTGACGGCTGTCCTGATGGCTTTTTGCACGTGGGTTTCATGTAGGTGATACCGGCGGCAGTCGTCTTCTTCGGGGACATAGGTCAGGGACTTGGCGGGAAAAAAGCATTGAATGCCTGATTCTGGGATGAGGCGGAAACACCCCATTCCTCAGGCAGATACGTGAGGAAATCTCTGACACCAGCCGAACTCAGCAGGTCAAGCGATTTGCTTTCGGTAAAGGTCTGCAGCTGACGGGCCAAATTGGAGTAAGACCGCAATGTCCAGGGAGAATAGTGGCGAATTACGGTCTCATGCTTTAAGCCATCGAAAATTGATGTCCAGTCGGCATTGGCAACCTGGCCTTCAACAAAATCATCCTTTTCAGAGGAGGCAACACCGTGAGAACTGGAATCGCTGGAAACCCCGGACAAAAAGGAATGGGGAGTAACAGCAAATCCGGTTGACCATGGAACGCAACCTGTTTGCAAAGAAGACGTTGATGCTGACGAAGCAGGCCGATTCCCAGTCATCTGAGCGGCTTGGGAATGTTTGTAGAAAATCGAAATGGCATGAGACGCCTGCCGTATCAAATTGACTGGTTGATGTTTCGCAGCCAGCTTTTCCATAAAGAGCTTTAAGATTGTCCGGTCTGATAGGTCATGCTGGTGCTCATGACAAAATTCAAAATAATACCGCAGCCAGTTGTGATAAAATGGCCTTACCCCCCTCCGAGATGAACTCATGAGCCAAGGATTTTTCAAAATTGCCTCGAATATCGTTAGGGATGTTAATCATAGCCCTTGATCGCTAAAAACTCTTGAAAACATCCCGAATTCGAAGCGAAGTTATCAGCCTAAAAATTAGAATTATCTAATCTTAAATTTTTGTCAGCGACAGGATTTCTTGGAGTTATCAGAAACCACATAAGGCGAACGGCGATAAAAAATCATTTCCAATTATTAGCCAAGGCGCAATCATGCCAGGCTCTTTAAGTCAATATTGGAAGTATGAATTACCGCCGTTAGCCTAACAACTTGTCGTCGTAGCGAGGGTTAGCATGAAGTCAACAGTTCGATGGATACTGCTCCTCCCTGGTGCCTTATCGGCTGGATATCTTGCATATCTAGTAGGAGGCACAATCAACCGCGTCTCGATGGCCATGCTTCTCGGACCACTCGAAGGCTGGTACAGCCTCGCGGCAATATTTATGGAACAAATGTATTTGGGAGCGTCCGTACTTTACGTCGGGGGCCGGATAGCGCCATGCCATAAGAGGTTCACTGTTTTTGCTCTCTCAGCACTGATGATCCTCTTTGTAGGTTTCTCAACTGCCCTCGTTTTAACCCAACCATCTTCAGTGTCGTTGCCCGATTCTATCTCAGGAAGCACGGGCGTAATCTTTGCAGTGGGTGCGGTGGTGGTTGCTCTGGAGCAAGGCGAACTCGACCTCGGACAAGACGTCGCTTAACAACGGCATGCACACGGACGGCGATTTAGCTGCGCTGCATTGTCGCCGGTGATGCCAGCCGTTGCTCGGCGTAAATAACCTCACAACAAGCGGATCGAGAGGATGTCCACTGGTTCAAGTAAACTTGTCCCCGTAGCCACCGCTCATCCGCGGGTTGTTCAGCCAACCCGAGAGAGGCATCCTGACGGTTAAGTCACGCGTTAAATGGAAAAAGGAGATGTATTGTGTTTGGTTTTTTTAAAAAGAAAAAGAGCAGTGAGCGTGATGGACTTATAGAAGAATTCAAATTATTGATAAATAGTGCAAAAACAGGAAATGAAAATGCGCAGTTAGTGGTCGGCCATGGCGTCAATATGGCAAATTCAATCTTTCTGAAAGCATATTCATCGCCAGATGATTTTAGAGGCAGGGCATATAGGGAAAAACGGGATTATTTTAAAAAATTTACTAAACTAAAAGAGGGTTTTAAAGAAAAAGATTTTGGCTTATACATAGGAATTCATTTCTTTGGAATCTGGCTACTCGCCTTGGTTGAAAATGATCATGATCTTGAAAACCTTGTGCAGGAAGAATTAATATGGCTAAGCAAAAAAGGCGAACTGCTTGGTTGAAAAATGTAGTTTGATAATTGACGGCAAAAAGACTCTGTCTCGATTTTTTAAACCCACAATCATTTAGAATCAAGAGACGTTATTTTTCCAAATTTGGCATTTTAAATTTTTTGCAGGCAAATCGTTTGAGGAGTGATGTTAAATGTTGAGATGGTTGGTGTGGCGCATAGGTCTTTGAAATGACCACGGGCCTGCTCTTGCTAATGGACATTCTGCATAACCCCCTCCAATGCATTACTAACGTCATTGCCCCACTCCCACCCTCAAACCCTCCATCACCCCAACCCCTCCACAAATGCCCTTGATATTTCCCCCTCCCGGCAGTAATTCCTACCGATTCAATCCGATTCATCCAGATAAAACAGGATGAAAAAAACAGCCAACAAGGAAACAGAAGGCCCGCATACGGGCTCTTGGGGTAATACCAATGGAAGACAGATGGCTCTCCGTGGAAGAAATCGGGGCCTATCTCGGTATAAAGCGGGATACGATCTACAAATGGATCACCGGCAAATCCATGCCTGCGCACAAAATAGGTCGTCTTTGGAAATTCAAGAAGGATGAAGTCGATACCTGGGTTCGCACGGGCGGGGCACGGGTGAATCAGGGATCTCATGATGACCCGGAATAAGCATCTGGAACGATTTGGTTTTCGGTTTACCCGGGGTAGCACTCACAATGCCCGGACAATGATGCTCGGGGAACTGACCACTCTTTTTGATCATACAAATGATTGCGAGACCACCCGGGCAGACTACCTGAAAGCCATTGTGGACGAAAATTGTCTGGCAAAACGATCGGGGAAAACACGTCTGCTTACCTATCGTCATCTGGTAGCACTTTACGCACTTGATCCGTCCCTGCTCCTTTTCAGAGCACTGTGTTTTTTCTGGAAGCGGGATATTCCGGGGAGACCCTTGATTGCCCTAATCTGCGCCTTTGTCCGCGATCCGCTCCTTCGGGCATCTCTGCCTTTGGTGAGGGCGATCCATGCCAATGATCCCGTTGATCGGCAGGCCATGGAGCGATTCATCGACGATCTGGAACCCGAGCGCTTCAGCAAGGCAACACTGACCTCCACCGCCCAGAATATCAATTCCACCTGGACCCAGTCCGGTCATCTGAAGGGCCGAAAATACAAAATCAGAACCCGTGCCCAGGCCACCCCTGGAAGTGTTTCCCTGGCCCTCCTGCTGGGGTATCTTGACGGCTGTCGAGGTCTTACTCTTTTTCAATCGGAGTATGTGTCCCTGCTCGATTGTTCCCAAAACACAGCTGTCGAACTCGCTGAAGATGCTTCCAGACGGGGATGGATAGCATTCAAACGGGTTGGGGATGTCATGGAAGTTCATTTTCCACGGATCATCACATCTCAGGAAATGGAGTGGATTCATGAGCAAAATTAGGCGTCTGATTCAATCGTACGGTACCTATATCGCCGTTCCCTGGCGGGACGACGCAGCCGCGGCCCAGCGGGTCATCTTTTGCGTGTATAACGAACACGACGAACGTTTCCTCCGTGCCAGCATCGATGAATTCGAAATCGTCACCAGAAACGCCGGGCATGACTGGGGTTTGTTTGATCTGACACCCACCTTTGCCCTTTGGATGCTCCAGGAAGAGTACGCAGAGGAATATTTCCTTCAGCCTGAACTGCTCGATGACCTCATGCCGGATGAGTATAGGGATTTTATTGCCGACCGGCTCAAAACAACGTGGACGTCACTGTTATCGGATGCCAACGCCGTTATTGCCATTTCAGGTGTAAGTTCTCTCTTTGGTTTTATAAAGGTCAAAGATCTGGTCGACAAGCTGGCCCCGCTGGTCAAGGGACGTCTTCTCGTCTTTTTCCCAGGCAGCTATGAAAACAACAACTACAGATTGCTGGATGGGTATGACGGATGGAATTATCTCGCCGTTCCCATCACTGCAGGCAAAGAATTCTGAACAAGGGGTTTTGTGATGATCAACCAAGATATTTATCTAAAGAATCCAGCCGAGCACAAACTGGTCAACGAAGGCGTCGCCAGCGTCAACGACGATCAGACCGAACATTCGTTGGCCGTGCTCCGGTATGAGGTGGAAACCTTTGTCTGCGACGGCCAATACGAAAAAGGCATGGCCCATATCCTGGATACCTATCTCAGGAATCTCGATCAGGCCCAGCAACCCGGGGTCTGGATCAGCGGGTTCTATGGTTCAGGTAAATCCCATCTGGCCAAAATGCTCCGCGCCCTGTGGCTGAATACCCAATTCAGTGACGGAGCCACGGCCCAGGGTATCGCTCATCTGCCCCAGAATATCCGGGACATCTTAAAGGAACTCAGCATCCAGTCAAAACGTCATGGCGGGCTGCATGCGGCCTCGGGCACTCTCAAATCCAACGATGAACGAAACAGCGTACGGACCGCCCTTCTGGCCATCATATTCAGATCTGTAGGGTTGCCTACCAAATATCACCTGGCCATGTTTGTCATGTGGCTTACGGAAGAGGGGATTTTGGACACGGTCCGTTCCTACGTTCTGAGCAAGGGAAAAACATGGGAAGGCGAAGTCCAACGTCTCCATGTTTCCAAGATCATGCGCGAGGCACTGGTTCAGGCCCAGCCGGATGTCTTTTACGATGAAAAAACCTGCTCGGATATCCTGCGTAACCAATTCCCCAGTGCCAAGGACGTCACCAGCGAAGACATGCTCAATGCCATCCGCCAGGCCCTTTCCAAAGATGGCAAATTCCCCCTCACCCTGATCGTTCTGGACGAAATCCAACAATATATTGGTGAAGACAGCCAGCGTTCCATCGATGTCCAGGAAACGGTGGAAGCCTGCTGTAAGAATATCGGGAGTAAGATGCTGTTCATCGGTACTGGTCAGACAGCCGTGACCGGCACCAGCAACCTCAAAAAACTTCAAGGACGTTTCACCGTCCGGGTGGAACTTTCCGATGCCGATGTGGACACGGTCATCCGCAAGGTGATCCTGGCCAAAAAACCCGAGGCAGCATCCCCCATCGACCAGGTCATGCAGAACAACCTCGGGGAGATCTCCCGCCATCTGACGGGTACGACCATCGGCCACCGTCAGGACGACATCCCCTCCTTCCCACAAGATTATCCCATCCTTCCTGTACGCCGCAGATTCTGGGAAAACATCCTGCGTGTTCTTGACCAGACCGGAACAGACAGCCAGCTCAGAAACCAGCTGAGCATGGTCCACAAGGTCATCCAGACCAACCTGCAAGCTCCTCTCGGGAATGTTGTCCCGGCCGACTACATCTATTTTGACTCTGCGGACAAACTGCTCCAGTACCGCATCCTTCCTCGCAAGGTATATGAAAAAACATTGTCTTGGATAAACGGGTCCGAGGACGAACAGCTCATGTCCCGGGCCTGCGGCATGGTCTTTCTGATCAACAAACTGGCAGCTGCGGACAACGAAATAGGCATCCGGGCCACGGTGGATACTCTAGGGGATCTGCTCGTAGAAAACCTTTCCGATGGCTCCGGAGCCATCAGGAACACATTGCCTTCCATCTTGGACCAATGTGAACTGCTCATGAAAGTCGGGGATGAATACCGCATCCAGACAGAAGAAAGCACCGCCTGGACCGACGAATTTCTCAGCCAGCGTTCCAGATTGGCCAACGAGGCCTACCGCATTGAAGCCGAACGCGAAGATCGTATCCGAAAAAAATTCGGCCAGGCCGCAAATCCCCTGTCATTGGTACAGGGGGCCTCCAAAATAAGCCGCACCATCACCCCTGTTTTTAATTCCGTGCTCCCCGGCGACGCAGATGAACGTCTCTACGTCTGGGTTCGTAATGGATGGGATGTAGACGAAAACTCTGTCCAGGCCGATGCCAGACAGGCAGGCAACCAATCCCCCACCGTGTTTGTCTTCATCCCTAAACGGTCATCGGATGATCTTCATTATTTTTTAAGAAATTTCAAAGCAGCATCGGCCACTCTCGAAATCCGTGGTGTTCCAGGTACCCCCGAGGGCATTGAGGCCCGCTCCTCCATGGAAACCACCAAACAGACCGCTGAAGGAAGGATCGAGGAATTGCTCCAGGACGCCTTTTCCGGCGCGCGGGTCTTTCAGGGAGGCGGCAATGAGATTCTCGGCAATGACCTGAGGGACCTCATGCAAGAAGCGGGTAAGAACGCATTGATCCGCCTTTACCCCCATTTTCAGATGGCCGATCATGCCGGATGGTCCAAAGTATACGACCTGGCCCGCAAAGGAGCTCCCGACGCTCTCAAGGCTGTGGGGGACAACGGGGAACCCGATAAAAATCCGGTGTGTAAAGCAGTGCTGAACGTTATCGGAGCAGGAAAAAAAGGGACGGAAATCCGCGAGCAGTTTGAAGGTTCTCCCTATGGCTGGTCACGGGACGCTGTGGACGGAGGGTTGCAGGTACTCCTGACGGCCGAATTGGTTCTGGCAAAGAACGAAAGGGGCCAAGGAATCGCGCCCAAAGACCTTGAGCGCAAAACCATCGGCAAAACATTTTTCAAGATGGAATCAACCACCATCACCACAGTCCAGCGCATCCAGATCCGCAAGCTGTTTCAAAAGGCGGGACTGAACGTCAAACAAAATGAAGAGAGCGCCAAGGCCGATGAATTTCTGAACAGGATATACGCCCTTGCCGAGGATGCCGGAGGGGACCCGCCCTGCCCCGCTTCACCTGACACAACCTTTCTAGAACGGGCACGGCTGAGTTCCGGCAACGAACAGCTTCTAGAAATTCTCTCCCTGAAAAACCAGGTGACAGCCAGTATCAATGACTGGACCGACACGGCCCAGCGTATGGGAGTACGATTGCCCGAATGGCGGACTCTAAAAGATCTTGCCGTATGCAGCGGGGATCTCCATGAGGCCAGGAACATTCTGGAACAGATAACAACCATAGAAAACGAGCGGCTGCTCCTGGCCGATCCCGATCACATCGCACCCCTCATTACGTCCCTGACCCAGATGCTCCGGGAAAAACTCAACCAGCTGGATGCCGACTATGCCAGGGAACACGCCAGAGGCATGGAAATCCTGCATGCCGATGCCAACTGGAACCAGCTCGATCCGGAACAGCACCACCAGCTCATGTCCGACCAACAATTGGACGCAGCGGCCAAACCCGAGGTATCGGTCCAATCCACCATGGACATTCTGGAAACCCTGGGAAAATGCTCCCTATCCAGCTTTGCCGACCGGGTGGCGGCCCTTGCATCCCGATTTAACACGGTGACACAAAAAGCGGCTGAACTCTGTGAACCGGAAGCCCAGTTCATCCGGGTACCGCGTTGTACCCTCAAAACAGAAAAAGATGTCGACACCTGGGCCGAAGAAGTAACCAGAAAACTCAAGACCGCCCTGGGCAAAGGACCGGTCGTTATCCAATAGATGGAATGAAAAGGAAATGACCATGCAGCCACTTGAAAAATCATTGCGCACCAGGTTGGAACACACGATCAAGGATGCCCGGGATATTGCCGAACAGGCAGCCAGAGCCTCTTTAGAGCAACTTGGGGTTGGAGACGCCGCGCCCTTTTCTCATCTGAGCGAACAGGACCGTGTTTTACGTCGCAGATTGCGGGTTCATGGAAGGCAGTTGGGAGATGTGTTGGGAGAAAAAGGTGAGCAGAAAATCGATCGCCTGGTGGAAGAAACCGCCTATGAGCACTGGCACCGCATGCTTTTTGCCCGGTTTCTGGCAGAAAACGAGCTGCTCATGTACTGGCCCGAGGGCGATGACGAACCCATCGATGTGGATCTCGAAACCTGTCAGGGATTGTTGGATGAAGGCGAAGAACAAGCAGCCAGCGTCTGGGAACTGGCCGCCCGATTTGCCGCGCGCATGCTCCCACAGATTTTTCGCCTGGAATCCCCGATATTTCAACTGACCTTGCCCCCCGAACACCAGCTGAAACTGGAACGTCTGGTGGCCGACCTGCCCATGGAAGTATTTACAGCCTCAGATTCCCTGGGCTGGGTCTACCAATTCTGGCAGGCCAAGAAAAAGGACGAGGTCAATAAATCCGAGGTCAAAATCGGGGCCCGGGAACTGCCTGCAGTGACGCAGCTGTTTACCGAACCGTATATGGTCAGCTTCCTTTTGGATAATTCTTTGGGAGCCTGGTGGGCGGCACGGCGTCTCACGGATGACGATCTTAAAAATGCTGGAAGTGAAGAAGAACTGCGGCTGAAAGTAGCCATCCCGGGAGTACCCCTCAACTATCTCCGTTTCACCAAGGTAGAAGCGGCTTCCAGCCGCTTTCTCCACCTCTCCCATGCAGACCCGACAATAGGCTACTTCAACAAACAAGACACCATAGCCAACCTCTCAGGCAACCTTCCACACTGGCGTCAAGAAAGCGTCACCTATTTCGTCACATTCCGCACTTCAGATTCTCTTCCCCAAGTCAAACTCAACCAATGGAAAGAAGAAAAGGCTGAATGGCTTGAAAAACATCCCGAACCTCATGATGAAGCGACAAAACGAGAGTTCTATGAACGGTTTCCGGATCGACTACAGAAATGGCTGGATCAGGGGTATGGAGATTGTCTTCTGGGACGGCCTGAACTGAAGACAATTGTTGAGGGTGCACTTCATCATTTCAATGGTGATCGCTATGAACTCGATAAATACGTTATCGTGCCGAATCATGTTCACGTACTTGTAACGCCAAGAAACGGACATGACCTTTCGGAAATATTACATTCGTGGAAATCGTTTACTTCCACTCAGATCAATAAAAAAGCCGGAAGAAAAGAATCGTTCTGGCAAAAAGAGTCATTCGATCATATCGTCCGAAGCGCTGCACAGCTCGAAAAAATCAGACTCTATATCGCAAATCACAACCAGGGTAAAAACGATTTTCAACCGCAACAAAGTAGAAGCGGCTTCCAGCCGCTTTCCTCTGAAGTCGGCACTGAGAGTCTTGAAAAGAAGCGGCTGGAAGCCGCTTCTACCGTCTGGATCCCTGCTGCGGGCACGTTTGACGACTGGCCGGAACAGCTTTGCGAACTCAAGACCTTGGACCCTTGCTGCGGCTCAGGCCATTTTCTGGTGGCTGCATTTTTAATGCTGGTACCCATGCGCATGGAGCGGGATGGGTTGTCGGCCCAGGATGCCGTAGATGCGGTGCTCCGAGAAAATATCCATGGCTTGGAGCTGGACAAACGATGCGTGGAACTGGCCGCCTTTGCCCTGGCTCTGACAGCCTGGAAATATCCGGGAGCTGGCGGATTCAGACCGTTGCCGGATCTGAATGTGGCCTGCTCGGGACTGTCCATCAGTGCCAAAAGAGAAGACTGGCTGGAATTGGCCGGGGAAGACGTCAATCTCCGCATTGCCTTGGATAAACTGTATGATCACTTCAAGGATGCGCCAACACTCGGGAGTCTGATCGATCCGGAAGCTATCTTGGGCAAGGGAAAACTGTTTGCTCTGAAATGGGAAGAAGTCGGGCCTTTGCTGACCAAGGCATTGGAAGATAAGAAGGACGATGAGAAATCAGAGATGGGCGTAGTTGCCCAGGGACTGTCCAAAGCGGCAAATATCTTGGCAGACACCTATGTCTGGGTTATTACCAATGTCCCCTATCTGGCACGGGGTAAACAGAGTGATCGCCTGAAGGCATTTTGTGAAAAGCACTACCCCAAGGCAAAAAACGATCTGGCCACGGTCTTTCTGGACCGATGTCTGAAATTATGTATGAAAGAAGGAACCTCCAGCATTGTCCTGCCCCAAAACTGGTTATTTTTGACCAGCTATAAAAAATTTCGGGAACGGTTGCTGAGAACCCAGACCTGGCATTTGATCGCAAGGTTGGGGGCAGGAGCGTTTGAAACCATCAGCGGAGAGGTGGTCAAAGCGATATTGCTCACCCTGAGCCGAGGCCCCCAAAGTAGAAGCGGCTTCCAGCCGCTTTCTCCTCAAGCTGCAACCAACCCTCAAAATCCTGGGAAAAAGCCGCTGGAAGCCGCTTCTACCTTGATTCGCGGCCTTGATGTCTCCGAGCCGAGAACTGCAGCGGAGAAAGCGGAAGGGTTGGTTGGGGGTGAGATTAAGAGTGTGGAGCAGGGGAAGCAGTTGGAGAATCCGGATGCGAGGGTGACTTTTAACGATTCTACTTCTAACGCTTTGCTCGTACACAAAGCAGACTATGGTAAAGGAAGTACTACCGGTGATGGTCCACGGTATTTACTCACTTTTTGGGAATTCTCATCCGTCACCAAAAGACATACCTATTGGCTTAATTCACCCAACGGGATATCTCCGTGGTCAGGACGTTCATATATCTGCAAAGTTCCTTTAAACGATACAGGATTGAATTCACAATTAGGATGTCGACTGCATGGTCAAAAAGTATTTGGACGACACGGTGTTGTCGTAAATAAAATGAGGAAATTAGAACCATTTTTGTATTCTGGTTCAGCTTTCGATGACAATATTTGTCCAATATGTCCACATGATGCTAGCATAATTTCTGCTCTTTGGGCATACGTTGATTCTGACAAATACAATAAAGCGGTTAGAGAAATTGACCAAAAACTTAATGTCACAGCAGGAACATTAACAAAGGTCCCCTTCGACCTCCCCTACTGGACCAAAATCGCCCAAGAAAAATACCCCAACGGCCTCCCCAAACCCTACACCGACGACCCCACTCAATGGATTTTCCACGGCCATCCTTGCGGTTCCGTAATCTGGGATGAAGCCACAAAATGGACCGCTACCGCCCCGCTACGCACTGACGACACCGTTCTCCACATCGCGGTAGCTCGTCTCCTCGGTTACCGCTGGCCTGCAGAGTTGGACGCCGATATGGAACTGGCCGACGAACAACGCGAATGGGTGAATCGCTGCGAAGCCTTGCTGCCCTTCGCTGATGACGATGGCATTGTCTGCATCCCACCTGTCCGCGGGGAAGCATCGGCAACCGAACGTTTGCTGGATCTGCTGGCCGCCGCCTACGGTGATGCATGGTCAAACGATATCCTCTCCCAGCTCCTCGCCAACGCCAACCACGCAGGAAAATCTCTGGAAACTTGGCTGCGAGAAAAATTCTTCACCCAGCACTGCAAGCTCTTCAAACACCGTCCCTTCATCTGGCAGATCTGGGACGGCCTCAATGACGGGTTTTCCGCCCTCGTCAATTACCACAAGCTCGACTACAAAAACCTCGAAACCCTCACCTACACCTACCTGGGCGACTGGATCACCCGCCAGAATCAGGACATCGAGGCCCATATCGATGGTGCCCAGGAACGCCTGGCCGCTGCCGAGGCTCTCAAGAAAAAGCTGGAGCTGATCCTTCAAGGCGAAGCCCCCCACGATATCTTCGTCCGCTGGAAACCCCTTGAAAAACAACCCATAGGCTGGAACCCCGACCTCAACGACGGCGTCCGCCTGAACATCCGCCCCTTCATGACCGTGGGCGACGTCAAAAAGAAAGGTGCCGGCATCCTACGCGACAAACCCAACATCAAATGGGGCAAAGACCGCGGCAAAGACGTGGAATCCGCCCCCTGGTACCGCCTCGGCCTTGAATACGACGGCAAGGAAGGCGACCGGATTAACGAGCATCATCTGAGTCTGGCGGAGAAGCGGACCGCCCGACTCAGGTGATGCCGTAGAATCGCCATGCATAACAAACATTCAAAAGCTAAAACACACGTGCCACTATAAAGCTCAATCTGGATTAAATCTTCACGCAGATGTCTCCGGGCACTGAAGAAAAATCGATCTAGGACACGCCATGACACCAGAAACACTACAAGAATTATTGGCATCACTGATCTCGACCTGGGAAAATGAAGTGATCGAGTTCAAGCAGGCTGGAATGGATTATTCCACCGACAAAATCGGTTCATATTTCTCGGCCTTGGCCAACGAGGCCAATTTGCGTGGCTTTGAAAAGTCATGGCTCGTGTTCGGCGTCGACAACAAGACCCGGGCAGTTATCGGAAGCGACTACCGTAGAGAGCACGATCGCCTGCAAAGCACAAAAATGCAGATATCGCAAAACACAGAGCCGAGTATTACCTTTCGAAATATCCATGAGCTACACGAACCCAAAGGACGGGTTGTGCTGTTCGAAATCCCGGCCGCTCCTCGCGGCATGCCCATTTCCTGGAAAGGCCATTACTACGCCCGCTCCGGCGAAAGTCTGACGCATCTGGGAGTGGACAAGCTGGATGAGATCCGCCAGCAGCCCGGCTCCACGGACTGGTCGGCCAAGGTCATTCCTGAAGCGAGCATGGCCCACCTTGACGAAGAGGCACTACAAAAAGCTCGTGAGGCTTTTGCCCACAAATACGCTAACCGCTTTCCAGCGGAAGAGGTCATGAAATGGCCGTTACCAACCTTTCTCAACCGAGCAAAACTGGCTCAGGACGGTCAACTGACCCGCACCGCTATTCTTCTTCTTGGTAAACAGGAAGCAGCCCACCTGCTCTCCCCTCACCCGGTTCAAATAACCTGGAAGCTCGAAGGTCCGGAACGAGCCTATGAGCACTTTGGCCCCCCCTTTCTCCTGAGCACATCCGCCCTGTATCGAAAAATTCGCAATATTCAATTACGGATTCTCCCGGGCGACGCCTTGGTTTCCGTCGAAATCGCAAAATACGACCAGAAAATTGTTCTTGAAGCTTTACACAATTGCATCGCGCATCAGGACTACGCCCGTAACGGCCGAATTCTGGTGACCGAGAAGCCGGACCGGCTGACCTTTGAAAACGAGGGAGGCTTTTTTGAGGGCATCCCGGAAGACTACGTGACCGGCGAAAAAACGCCCCGCCGTTACCGCAACCCGTTCCTGGCCCAGGCCATGGTCGAGTTAAATATGATCGACACCATGGGATATGGGATTTATTCCATGCATATCGGTCAGGCCAAACGATACTTTCCCATGCCTGATTACGATCTGAGCGACCCAATGGCTGTCAAACTGACGGTGCATGGCTGCATCGTGGACCCCGCATATAGCCGCCTACTGATTCAAAAAACGGATTTACCGCTTTTTGAAATTCTGGCCCTGGATCGTGTACAAAAAAAATTGTCGATCTCCGACGAGATGATCAAAAAATTACGGCGAGATGGTCTGATTGAAGGCCGCAAGCCAAACGTTCACGTCTCAGCAGCCGTGGCCAAGGCAACTGCCAACAAGGTCGATTACATCAAGACCCGAGCCCAAGACGATGACTTCTACTGCAAGTTGATCACGGATTATCTAAATAAATTTGGCGAAGCATCACGAAATGAGATTGATGCCTTTCTTTTGGACAAACTAAGGGAAGCCTTGGACTCAGATCAAAAAAAGCAAAAGGTGGCCAATCTTCTGACCAAACTTCGCCGTGCCGGGACCATCCGTAACAAAGGGTCCCGCTCCAAATCGAAATGGATTCTTGATCACTAAGCAGCGGATTTGCAGAAAGAAAAAGTTAACCTGCAGAAAGGAAACGACACTCATTTCGAATAATTTTAAATAGTTAAAAAATCTCCTTGCAGAAAGAAACAGGGCGTTAGTCAACTCTGCAGAAAGGACGGAAAGGATAGATTCCCGAGAAATTCCAGACTCAGGCCTACGAATACAACCCTCCACCTGAAAAAAGCTGCTATTCGCCCCTCAACAGTGAAACCTGTTGATTCAGGAGAAAAAATACCGATTCGGATTGGTGAACCTGCAATCCAAGAGATTCACTGAAAGTTCACCAAAAGGTTCACCAAAAATCAGAAACAGATTACATGGATTCCATCCCATGAGCCACTGCAAATACTCTCAGCTTATGAACGACCACCATCTGACCCCGGCGGCAAACAGGCCTCATGGGCAGGAGAAACAAAACGATGATCAAAGAACTCACGCTGACCAACTGGAAAAGTTTCGAACAGGCTACCCTATATATAGATCCGCTGACGATCATTATCGGAGCCAATGCCAGTGGTAAATCAAACACCCTGGATGCATTGCTGTTCCTGCAACGTGTCGCCTCCGGGGTAGGTATTCTTCAAGCCATTAACGGAGACGTAAACCTTCCGCCCATCCGAGGAGGCAAGGACTGGGTCTGCAAAAAACCAGCAAACAAATTTAAGCTTGAAGTGCTTGTGGCGGGTACTTCGCAGAATCAAGACTATTGTTACAAAATTTGGGTACAGGTAAACGGCATAAAGGCCGAAGTTACCAGAGAAGAATTGACTGTGCTTGAGTACGGGCCGCGAAAATCTCAGCCCAAGGAAAAATATCTTTTCTACACACAGCCACAGGAGAACTCTGCCCCAGGAATTCCTGTTTATTTTTCAACAGGTTCTCAAGGCCGTGGTAAACGGTTCGATGCAAACAGAACACATACAGTTCTGTTCCAGGCTGAAGCCTTGAACTTGCGCAAAAAAGTTCAAACAGGAGTCAAACAGGTTGTTGAACAGCTTCGGAAAATCTTTGTATTTGATCCCATTCCCAGCCACATGCGTATCTACGCACCATTATCCGAAAAATTACATGCCGACGGCTCCAACATTGCCGGCGTTCTAGCAGCATTGGATGAACCCCGGAAAACAGGGGTCGAAGCAACACTTACCGAGTACCTAAAGGGACTTCCAGAAAAGGATATTCAACGAGTCTGGACCGAACCTGTAGGTAAATTTGAGACCGATGCCATGCTTTATTGCGAAGAAGGATGGCCGGGCACGGAATTCCAGACGGTGGATGCACGTGGAATGTCTGACGGAACCCTGCGTTATCTGGCCATTGTGACAGCCATGCTTACCCGCCAACCAGGCAGCTTGCTGGTTATCGAAGAGGTGGACAACGGCCTGCATCCTTTCCGCGCCCGAGTTCTGGTGCGAATGCTCCGTACCTTGGGCAAGGAACGGGGTATCGACGTAGTTGTTACCACCCACAACCCTGCCCTTCTGGATGCCGCAGGGGTAGATATGGTCCCCTTCATTACTGTCGCTCATCGTAATGAAGAAAACGGGGCCAGTATGCTCACGCAGCTCGAAGACATTGCGCAACTTCCCAAATTGATGGCTGGCGGCTCATTGGGGCGATTGACCACAGAAGGAAAAATAGAGGCCGCCCTGAAGCAGGAGGCGGCACAATGAAAAAAGTATTGATCATGGATACGTGCATCCTCTGCGTCTGGCTTCAGGTTCCCGGTATGGAAGACTGCGGTCCGGATCTCGATAAGTGGAATACGACCCGCGTGAATCAAAAAATTCAGTCCGAAGAAAAAGACGGGACCACGTTTGTTCTTCCTTTGGCCACTATTATTGAAACCGGAAACCATATCGCACAGGCAAGCCATAGCCGCAGGAAGATAGGCCAAGCACTGGCCTCACTGATAAAAATGAGCGCCATGCAGGAAACCCCTTGGGCCGCCTTTTCTGAGCAATCGATTTTATGGTCACCAGAAAAACTGGTAGATCTGGCCAAAGAATGGCCAGACCTTGCGGATCAAAAAATTTCATTGGGAGACGCAACCATCAAAGATGTTGCAGACTATTATGCCCGGATGCAATGCCAGGTCGAAATCCTGACTGGAGACAAGGGGTTGAAAGCCTACGAGCCTATTGTGGCGAAAGAAATCCCAAGACGCAGAGCTCGACGATAGCCATCCTTCAAAACATTTTATTGCCATCAACCATCATACATTCCTATGAAAATCCTTGACCATATTGTAAAATCTATTCGTGATACGCTCGTGTACAATCCTGACCTCATGACGCCACCTGCCTGTATACTTTGGCCGGATCGTACCAGACAATGGGAAGGGGTAATCTCTATCCTCCAGGCCCAGCTTCCGGAGTTACTTATTCTCGGAGACTACGAGCCGGACAATCGCACCGGCCCTGCCATCTGGCTTCGGTGCGCCATTGATGCAGGCCTGGAAACGATTCCCATTCCCGAGGATCGTGTTCCGATTATCTATCTCCCCGGGGTCAGCCGCCAGGATCTCCGGGCTGTGGAAGACTGTCCAGATCGTCTAAAGCCCCTTGCAGAACTCCAGTACAGAGGAGTTATCTGGTCGCAGATAAGTGCCAAGGACTGGACCGTGTTGGCCTTTATCAAATCTAATCAGGGCGGACTCGGATTGGACGTGGCCCAGGACAATGCATCCAAGAACGCCATGCTGCGAGCCCTCCACTGTTTTCTTGATGAAGACCAGGAACTGCTCAAGGGCAAACGGCTGGATACGGACTATTTCAATACCCTTGTTACCGGAGGCGACCCCACCCGGGACATCCTGCAATGGATCAACCTCGACGACGTCTTTGAAAAAAGCCGTGGCGAGAACATGTGGAAGGCATTTGTTGATGTGTGTTCTTCCCAGCTAGGGTTTAATCCCAAAGAACAGGGCGTTCTTTCGGCAGCAGCCAAGCTGGCAGCCCGTGAAGGTCCCTGGCAGGGCGTATGGGAGCGATTCTGCGAAGCACCCAAAAGGTATCCGAACATCCCTTTACGTATCAGCACATGCCGGCCTCCACGCGAAGACATGCTCTGGCTCATGGGAGGCGATTCGTTTTTAGGGTGGCCCCAATGGAACGAAGACCAGGAAAAACTTCTCCGTGAAGCTCTTGTTTCGTTAACAAACCTACCGGCACCTGAAGCCCGCAAAAAGCTAACGGCACTTGAAAAAGCTCATGGGTACAGACGATCATCGGTCTGGGCGGAGCTGGGAGAGGCCCCTCTGGCCTGGGCCCTGGAACATCTGGCCGTACTCGCCCACATTACCAGCACGGGTCTTAATGCAGGGAACATAGAGGATCTTCAATCGGGATATAGTAATCATGGGTGGCTGGCGGACAACGCGGTTATCAGATCCCTGGAGCAGATAAATAATACAGTGGACATGGAGGCTGTTTCAGCCGTCATCAGGTCCGTGTACAAACCCTGGCTCCAGGATTCGGCACGCTATCTTCAGGAACTCGTCGACAAAACAGGAGATTATCCGGGCAAACCAAGCCAGGTTACTCGGCCGATTCCGGCTGATCCAGGGGAATGTCTGCTGTTCGTGGATGGTCTGCGTTTCGATATAGGCAAGCGTCTGCGGGATCGGTTGGAACATGCTGGGTTTGCGGTTCAGGAAAAATCCATGTGGTGCCCTCTGCCTTCGGTAACCGGGACAGGAAAACCTGCTGTGGCCCCCATTCACGATGCTAAGAACCGATTCTGCGAGGAACCCGAGGCATACAATTTTCAAATCCTTAATCACTATCAGCTGACCAAGGCGATTGAGGAGAACGGGTATCAGGTTCTTGGGAAAAATGAGACCGGAAACAGCGAAGGGACGGGATGGTGTGCATTTGGCGACATCGATCATGAAGGTCATGATCGGGGATGGAAGCTGGCCAAGCATATCGACGGGCTTCTCGATGAAATCATGGAGCGTATAACCATCCTTATGGACAATGGATGGAATCGCATCCGGATTGTCACCGATCACGGCTGGCTCCTCTTACCCGGAGGGCTACCCAAAATCGAATTGCCCAGTGAACTTTCAGAAAACAAATGGGGACGGTGTGCCTCCTTAAAACAGGGAGCTTCGAGCGAAGAGCGTCTCTTTCCCTGGTATTGGAACCCCACTATCCATTTTGCTCTGGCCGACGGGATCAGTTGTTTTAAAAACGGAGAAGAGTACGCCCATGGTGGTCTGAGCCTTCAGGAGTGCCTGACCCTTCATCTTGTTGTTACCAGGCCATCGTCAGCACCAAAGGCCGAGGCCTTCATCACGGACGTTGTGTGGCGTGGACTGCGGTGCAAGGCGGCGGTAGACGGCAACCTTTCCGGGCTCACACTTGATATCAGAACCAACCCCGGAAACGCTGCAAGCAGCGTGATCATGAAGGTGAAAGGGATACAAAAAGATACGGGCGCAGGTTCCGTGGTCGTGGAGGATGACACAATCATGGGAAACCGAGCAACAATTGTACTTTTAGGCCCCGATGATGAACTCATGGATCAGAAGGATACGACCATAGGAGGAAAAGAATGATCTTGGACCATCTCGATACATTGGCCGCTGATCATCTTGACGGATATCTTGTCCGCAAGGATCTTGTCCGAACGTTCAGCAGGCAATTCCCCGTCCCTACCTATGTGGTCGAATTCCTGCTTGGCCGGTACTGCGCCAGCACGAACCCGGAGGAAATCGATGAAGGATTGGAAATCGTCCAGCGACAGCTCAAATCCCGGACTGTTAAGGCAGGTGAAGAAGAACTCTTCAAGGCCAGAGCCAGAGAACAGGGCGATGTAAAGATTATCGACATGATACGTGCCCGTCTCGATGCCAAGTCGGATGCCTATCTTGTAAGCCTACCGAGTCTTCGCCTCAAGGATGTTCGCATACGCGCCGAATTGGTCAACGAACATGAGCGGATGCTCACCGGTGGCTTTTATGCGGAAATCACCCTGGGCTATGATGCCCTTGAGGCCCAGGAAAAACACGGCCGCCCATTTTGGGTCGAGAGTCTACGAGCCATCCAGCTTTCCAAGCGAAACATCCTGGATACCTTCGCTCAAGCCCGAACCGCCTTCACCACAGAAGAATGGAAAACCCTTCTGCTGCGCAGCATCGGTATCGAGTCCGAAGTGCTGAGCCAAGAGGCCAGGAATGCATTGCTGCTCCGCATGGTTCCCTTTGTGGAACGCAACTACAATCTGGTCGAACTGGGTCCCCGAGGAACCGGCAAAAGCCATCTCTTCCAGCAGGTTTCTCCCTATGCTCATCTGATTTCCGGGGGCAAGGCGACTGTGGCCCGCATGTTCGTGAACAACGCCAATGGACGACGGGGACTGGTTTGCCAGTACGATGTGGTCTGCTTCGACGAAATTTCCGGAATATCCTTTGACCAGAAAGACGGGGTGAACATCTTAAAGGGATATATGGAATCCGGAGAATTCAGCCGGGGTAACGAAAGCATCCGTGCTGATGGCAGCCTGGTCATGGTAGGCAATTTCGAAGTGGACGTGGAGCACCAGCAAAGGATCGGACACCTTTTTGGGCCGCTTCCGCCGGAGATGAGGGACGATACAGCGTTCATGGACCGTATCCATGGATATCTACCAGGTTGGGATGTCCCCAAAATCAACCAGGACATACTGACGGATCATTTTGGTCTGGTAAGCGACTTCCTTTCCGAATGCATGAGCAGACTGCGCTACCAGAGCCGATTAACCACCCTACAGAACCGGGTTCATTTCGGCGGAGCACTGAGTGGACGGGACACCCATGCGGCAAATAAGACAGTAAGTGGCCTTTTGAAGCTTCTTTACCCAGGAGATGAACAGGAGATAAACGACGAGGATCTGGAATGGGCTGTCCGCCTGGCCCTGCAAACCCGAAGACGGGTCAAGGAACAGCAAAAACGCATCGGCGCGGCAGAATTCAGAAATACCCACTTCAGTTATGTCATGGGTGAGGATGGCGTGGAAAAATTTGTGTCCACACCGGAGCTGTACAATGAAAACAGCATTGGTGCTGACCCGTTGGAACCTGGACAGATTTGGACGATCAGCCCAGGCAACGGCGAAGAACATCCCGGATTATATCGTATAGAGGTCAATGACGGGCCAGGTTCAGGGGTCAAGATCCTGAACAAACCCGTGCCACAACCCTTCAGAGAAAGCCTCAGCTATGCCGAACAAAATCTCTATTCCCGAGCCAAACAGCTCGTGGGTGACAAAGACCCCAGACATAGAGAATTTACGACCCAACTCAGGGCCTTTGATGCGGCTAAATCCGGATCAAAAACCGGGGTGGCCAGCCTTGTCGCCCTGTGCACGGCCATGCTCAAAAAGACTGTCAGAGGCGGCTTGATCATCACCGGAGAAATCAACCTGGGCGGTTCCATCGAACCCATTCACAACGCCGTTACCATTGCGGAAATTGCAGTGGAAAAAGGCGCGGCCGCCTTGCTCATGCCGGTAACCTGCCGCAAGCAATTGTTTGATCTTTCCGATGACATGGCAACCAAGGTGGATATCCAGTTTTATTCGGACGCCAGGGACGCGTTGTTGAAAGCGGTTATGGAATGATGCAAGTAGCACACAGGATAAAAATTCGTAAAATTCGTATTTTCGCCGTGTGTCTTTTAATCCATCAAATGTGAATGTCACAGCGAACAATCCCTGAACAATCCCTTTGACTATAAAAGTGAATACTCAAAAACAGCTTGCTGAATATGCCCTAGCTTTCAAAAGAATCACCTACTCAATAATCTAACGTACGATTTTATACGACAAGACAATAACATATTTTATTAATTATTTAAAGGAATAAGCTATGTTTTTCATCCGGAATGTCATTCTTTTCCTGGCAATATGCAGTCTCTTTACCCTCTCCCTCTCCGGATGCAACAAGGCAAGTACGATTTCTTCGCCTGCAGAACCTCCCCAAAAAGAAACCTACTTTATAGAGATTACGGACTACACACAGTTTCATGCCGAAGCGACTTTGCTTGAAAAAGCCAAAAAAACTCTGGCTGCCGAGAATCTTATTGAAAGCCAAAGTTTACAAACTACCGATTGGCCAATCCGCCTGCGACTTACTAATTCACTTGTCGAGCAAATGAGGCATAAAGGGCCAGGCCGAACGCCATTCAGCAGCACCGATCCGGTGGGTACGTTACTAAATGCATTTTGCTTCCTGACTTGGGCTACAATGGAGGTGGGCAAAGGGGCCATCAACGCCGGTACCCCAGACGTCGTTATCAATATGTGCCTGAATATGATTGATTCAAACGGCACAGTATTGCGGATCAAAGATGATATTCCCCTTTACACGCCTGACAAAAAGAAAATCCCAGAGCACATCGCACGAGAGGCGTCGAGCAAAATTGCGGAACACATTGAAACAATTCGTGAAGGCAAACCCATTGAAAATGCTATCGAAGAAACCAATGAATATGCATTAAAAATGATTCAACGTAAGACATCGTGATATCTCATGTAAAATTTATTCCGTTGTGTTGTCTTAAAACTAAAGAAGGCCTGATGTCTCGATTGAGACATCAGGCCTTCTTATATAGTGGAGTAAAATCAGAACGTTATGATATTTTATTACTCTAAAAATATTTCGAAAACTTTATTTTACCTGATCATGGGGTTAGCATATATCATCCGCCAAAAAGGCAGTCTTCCATCTTTAATCAGATGAAATTGAAAAATAACTAAATGCATTTTTCATTAATTTTTCCACAAAATACATGTCATTGAGGTCGTAAAAATCTAACAACTCGACGCTCACACTATTTTTTGTTTCTGAATGCATCGGCCTTCCGCGAAAATTTATTTCTATAGTATGTTTATATTTTTTACTTACAGAAATTTTTGATTCATAACGATATTCAATGTCATTAAAAAATCCTTTTACATTATATGTATAATTTAAATGAGAATTATAACGAAATTTATAATAGTATTCATTAGCAGCTCTGCGAATAGACTGAATCGCATAATATGCATATTCTCCACCAATAAAAATCTCAGGATTAGAAATAAATGTTATATAGGGAGATTTTGTTGTAACTTTAGTTACTTGTTTAAAATTATGTTTTTTCGAAGAATGACGATAAAATGCAAAATCAAATGCGCACAATAATTTAAAATTATAAAAACTTCCGATTAACTGATCTTTAATTCTTGATTTTCCGATTAATTCTGTACACAAATCATTTTCTTCTGACATTTTAACCTCATTAAATAATCTATTTAGATATAACATGATTAAATATTATATTTATAAAAAAATCTAACCGTTTTATACTAAAATAATCGATACAAACAATATATTTAGAATATTCTTTTGACCTAATGCAGTTATTTACTCGAAATTCATTGATAATTTCTTTACTTCTTGAAATTAGAAGATAACTTTCATTATTCATAGAAATATGGCATGCGCACAAATCTCCGAAACAATATATCTTTTTTTTTAATCTTTTGTTATAAAATGAATTTATTAAAGATTTTAAAGATGATATCATAAATGGATTGCAAATATCTGCATACAAAAAATTTGCTTCCATATGTGTTTCTTTATTGTATCTGCTGAATTCTTTGAAATTTGAAGGACGATCAACAACCCACCCTTCATCTATTTTGGTATTTAGTGTTAAACCGTCACATTCTACGTGCATAATTTTCTCCGAATTTACAGGTAATGCATTGTGATAGACGCTCTTTCATGGCCCATTTCCCACGAAATTTGTTGAATTGCCTGCTCATGGCATAGCCCCACCTTGGCGTCAGTCAGCTCCAAATATCTATTTTGGGCAAACGAATATCGAAAATCATGCGTGCCACAATTAGACTCTCCGGTCATTTTTGCGGCTTCCGCGATATGAGCAGCGTAGGTTTTTTGCTTGATAGAAAATCGACTCAGCTCTTTGTTAATTTCCTCCTGCAACGATCGAAAAGTATCCGGCGCAAGATAGATATCCCGGGGCTTTCCTCCTTTCGTATCGCTTAGATGCACTTTCCCTTTCTGTTTTTTAGTAACCGGATCCATATCAAATCCCAGCATCTGAGATTGTTTAATCAGAACAGCCTCGCGCAATCTGGCCCCTCCTTCAAACTGTATACGAGCAACCAGCCTACTCCTTTGATTAGGAATATGTGAAATAACCCCAAGAGGATCAATATAACCACCCCGCTTATACCTTTCAGACAAACAGTTCCGAGCAATCGGACGCAGTTGGTTAATCGCAAGTCGAAAATCTCCGACCGCTCTATCCATCTGGTATTTAGAAACAAATAACTCCAAGGCATTTTGAAACTTCGACAGATGCGCGGCTTCCTTAATCCATGTGCTGATTGAAATTTTACTGGCGATCCTATCTTCAAAATACGCTTGAATATGATCTATGCTCGTTAACGTAATGTCTTTCAGGTCAAATTCTCTTTTGGCGAATCGAGCAAATGAATGCCAAGTATCTTTGTAATCCTCGGCCGTTGAGTATGCGTGGATTCGGGTATGTTTGGAAATATTTTGTGAAATCGCAGGTTGCTGTTGTTCCGACAAAAGGTCCCGTGCCCGATTTTTGTCCTTATGTTTGCTTTCTCCAGGACAAAAAATTTTCGATTCCATAAAAATTTTATTTATCTGATAGTCAATACTGCCGCTCAACGACTTCATTTTTCTTTGGTTTTTCGTCATTTCAGAATTCATAGGTAAGTCAGCCCGTTTTGTTTCCCATCCTAACATCATGGATCAGAGGCGTTACTCCGATGCCGATTTTTCGAGTCAGTCACTCGCCATTTTTTGTCCCCCACTAAGAGGAACGAGGCATTGGAGCCTCACCCTGCTTTTCGGCCCACAAAGAACCGATGGCATATGCGTTTGCCAGTCCTCGTCTAGTATTGTCGGCCTGACGGAAAGCTTATCCTCAGATACTCCCAATAAAAGTGAGTACATTACGGCCAGAGGAGCGCCAGCGTGCTTAAAATAGCACAGCATTCAAAATATGAATGTATAAAATCTCAATAATCAATATTTATTTGTCGTGCAAGAGTTATTTAATAAATTTTTCTCCGTTACCTTCTTATTTTTTTGTTCTTTACTACTTTGTTAAATTATTATATTTTTTCTATATAAACACAAATAAGTCACATTTCAAGTCACACAATACAGTTCACATTTCATGTCACAAAAAAAATACAGTGAGGAAAATTTCCATGTCGAATCATAGAAAGCATCCCGGGAAAATGTCAGCAATTGAGATCAAAAAATGCGTTCAGTGGTTTACCAAACAAACTCCTGAAATACGAACAACCATCCTCAAACGATTTGAAAACGAACGTGCACATAAAGGCGATTCGCAGTCCCAGAGAGATGAGGCATTAGCTCGAACCATTTATCAAATACGAAATGAAATCAGAATGACTACTCAAAGAAAAAATCCGAATCGAGATCTCAAACCGTTATCGGATATTCAGAAGATGCGACTTGCAATGATTCATCAAAACTGCAGAAAAAAAGGCAAGCCGATACTCCAGGCTATCAAAAAACACTTCAATACAATTGCAGAACTTAGATTGAGAAGAATAAGCTGGCGGGATATTGCGGAATACTTGAAGAGGCATTGTGAACTGAAGGTTTCATACAGCTATTTAAGACGTGCTTACAATGAACTCAAAAACGAAGAGCATGACAGAGTAGAGGGGAAATCTAAATGAAGAAATGGTTATTTTTAATCATTCTTTTCTTACTCATATCATTTCTCGTCACGGTTTACTCTTTCTGGGCCCTAGGATATTTTTTTGCTCCAGAGCAATACAGTTTTATATACCGTGTTTTATACACTATGGGGTATTTTTTAAGTTCAAAGTTGATGCTCAAATCGTACGCATACATCGTACTATTTCTTCTGATCGCTCCAATAACTATCAGCCTATCAATCAGCATCTATGAAAAATGTAGAACTAGAAATGAAAGGCTGATAGATGAAGAAATTATTGATCTACAAAATCAACTTACTGAAACAATTAAAAAAAAAGAGAATGAAATAGAAAAATACAAAATAAAAAAAATCGAGATTGATCGTTATATCAATCACGAAGTCAATAGATTGTATAACGAAAAAGGACTCGATTTCGCTGTAGAGGAATATAATTTAGAACAAAAAAAGGAAATGATACTAGAAAAAGAGAAAATTATCGAAGAAAAAACATGTAATATAAATTGCTATCTTGAAGAGATCAAGAATCTTAAAAACAAAATAACAGTAAAAAATACAAAAATTGCTGAAATTAAAGGAACTATAAAAAAAGTGATACAACTCATTCTAGAAAACAACCCTGGATTTGCTATTCGCATTCTAAAAAAGATGAAATGACAGATACAAAATCAGACGCTACGATCCCGGAACGTGTATCGACCCTCAAACCGGAAATCTTTTTCCCCGCGTCAGTGATTAGGAAAACGAAATCATGTGATGATTCGGCTCCCTATCAGCCTCCGTCCCTATCTATATATCTTCTGTTCAAAGTCCTCTTCTTGCAAACGTAACATCTATCATTTATCATTTTTTTTTGGTACTTTGTTATTTTGAAAGGGGTTCTTGATGGCAGATCAGAATCTTAGTCTGTAAAGGCTAATTTTCCATATAAAACATACCCACCCCCTCAAGCATCTCCCTCCAACGAAAAACTTTTTTGCCAAGACAACAACTCCAGGAGCAACGCTGTGCAGACTCTGCCATTAGGAATCAATACGCTCAAAGCGATCCGTTCCAACAATATGGTCTATATCGACAAAACGGCCCTAGCTTGGGATATCGTCAAGCAGCCGGGTCGTTTTTTTCTTTCCCGGCCACGGAGATTCGGCAAAAGTCTTTTTTTAGACACGCTCCAGGAAATTTTTCAGGGAAATCAGTCGCTCTTTGAACATCTATATATCCACGACAAGTGGGATTGGTCCGTCACCTATCCGGTCATCAAGATTGATTTTGCCAGCGGGACCTTACAAAGTCGGCAGGAATTGGACAAACGTATCATCAGAATACTGACGAACAATGAACAGCGTCTGGGAGTTCACGTCGACAAAGAAAATGATATTCCTGGATATCTCGGCGAATTGATCCAAAAAACCAAAACCAAGTATGGCAAACAAGTGGTCATCCTTGTGGATGAGTACGATAAGCCGATCCTCGACAACATTGATCAGCCGGAGATCGCAGCCCTCATGCGCGATGGCCTAAAAAATCTCTACTCGGTTCTCAAGGAACAAGACGCGCATATACAATGTGCATTCATGACCGGTGTAAGCAAATTTTCCAAAGTCAGCCTCTTCAGCGGACTCAACCAGCTCAAGGATATAACTCTCAGCCAAGACTATGCGACCATCTGTGGATATACCCACGAGGATCTGCAGACCTCATTTGCTGAACACCTTGCCGGGGTTGACTGGGGAAAACTCAAACGCTGGTACGATGGATATAAATGGCTCGGCAATGTGCCCGTGTACAACCCATACGACATTCTTCTTTTTATCAGCGAAAACCATACCTACCGCAATTTTTGGTTCGAAACCGGCAACCCCAGTTTTCTTATCAAATTATTCCAAAAGAAGAGCTATTTCCTCCCAAACCTGGAGGAAATCGTTGTTACCGAGCAAATTCTGGATTCTTTTGATGTCGAGAGCATCGATCCTCTCACCTTGCTCTTTCAAACGGGCTATCTGACCATCGAAGAAACATTCACCAGACGCGAACGCATGATGTTCAGACTTAAGATACCAAACCTTGAGGTCAAAATTGCGCTCAATGACGTATTCATTGACGGGTATACGGACCAGACTTCGAGTGAAAAACTTCCGTTACAGGAAAATCTGTATGAAAGCCTACTGCAAGGGGACATACCAGAGCTCATGAGGCACATCACACGCCTTTTTGCCTCCATTCCCTACCGTAACTTCACCAATAACAATCTGCCGGAAACAGAAGGCTACTACGCTTCAGTTCTCTATGCCTTCTTTGCATCCCTAAATGCCGAAATCATCCCAGAAGACATCACCAATCACGGTCAGATCGACATGACCATAAAATTGGGTGCCAACATCTATGTCATGGAAATCAAGGTGATCAAAGAGACTGAAATCGAACATAATCCTGCCCTCAAACAGATCCAGAATATGAACTATGCCCAAAAATATCTGGATACTCCGGATGTTCGCATTTATGAGCTGGGTCTGGTGTTCAGCAAGGCCACACGCAATATTATCAAATCCGATTGGGTGCGTAGATAAAAAAGCTCTTTTGTTGTTAATCAAAGGGCAAACAAGAGCGTTTCCCCAAGCCTAGCATTTTAGGGGCAACATCGGGGGCAACTTTTTTTATAGCATCAAATTAAATACTGTAAAATAAGTAAGTTATACGACTAGTTCGACAGTCACCCTCTCCGCAAAAGAAACTGACTAATTAACTACGCTTTTAGCTAATTTCCTACACCACAACGATCGATCCTTGGCCACAGTTCTGCTCCGGCCAAACATGAAAACAATCTTATCCACCGCAATTTGGACAGGGACTCAAGAATTCACCGCCATTCGTTCCTCAAGATTGTGTCCTTGAATTAGATCAAGAATATTTGGCATGGTTAACTCTTTTTTTATTTTTGTCCGAATATCCAAAAATTATTCCATAATATTATATAATTTATTCTATATAGCTATACCATTTTAACTTTGTATTGATCATCAAGAGAAAATCTGTCCCACGTAGAAGCGACTTCCAGCCGCTTTCTTCGGTCATTGAGAAATGGAAATGGTATTACTTATTTTTTGGATAATATGGACAATAATATACTAAAATAAAAAAAATAAAATAATTGCAGTAAACCCGAAAAGGATTAGATGTGCAAAAATCATCCAAAACGTCCAAATCATCAAATCTTACATCAATTTCAGGGGATTGACCTTTGGACAATAGGCCGGACAATATATCTATTTTCGGGACAAACTGACTCCCATATAATAAATCACCCCGTCCTTAAATTTTTCGAATTTATCTGACATGCGTCTGCCAAACCATTGAATGGCGGGCACCTCGGTGCGATGGTACTTGGCAAACCAGCTAGTGAAATCCAAATAGAGATCAGTAGCAGACGTCGAAACTTCTGCGGGATCACCCGACACATAACATCTGGAATCAATGTAATTCTGTACAATATCCTGCTTTCTACGATAGCTCTCCCCCGCCTTCGTAATCTCGAATGTCGGCTTCAAGCCACAGGCCTGCCATTCGATACATCCCAAAACAAATCGCGCAACAATACCCGAATGTTCAGCCTTAAGCTTCTCGACAAGGCTATCGATTCTAATTTTTTCCTTAGAATTCTGCGGGACGCGTACAAATTTGAATGGCCAATTAACCTTGAGTACTCGTTGCCAAAAAGCAAAGTCATCCGACGGTGCAGAGGGATCATTATTTGTCAAAAGCACCAGTTTATGGGTTGGGGTAAAGGAAAACTCGTGTTTATCAAAAGGATTGCGTCCCACCAACGTATCGCCACCCGTAAACCATTTCATCTTTGACACAGAGAAACGGCGGCCTTCATCGGATTCCGAAGCAATTGCTACTCGACGACCAAAAAGAGACATTATTGCAGGAGAGGGCGAATCGGCTAGTTTTGACCGGCCAGAATCTAGCAACATTTCAGACTGAACCGGTCCAGCATAATCCTTCATGATATCCAGAACGGTTTCCGCAAATACACCTTTTCCATTCCGGCCTTCGCCAGACAAAATCAAAAACACTTGTTCTGTGCTCACACCGGTCAAGCAATAACCCATCCAGCGATGTAGGAAATCAATGATCGCCTGGTTTTCTAAGGATTCCCACAAAAAATTGTCCCAGACCGGACATTTTTCATCAAACCCCCTCCATTCGCAGCCGCATCGCTTAGAAATATAGTCCTCTGGCGTACCGTCACGAAAGATTCCAGTGCGCAAATCAAGGACTCCATTGGAAAACCCTAATAACCAGGGATTTTGGTCCATTTCATTCCCGCGAATAGCTAAAGATGATCCATTTGGTGCGGTAGCTGCAAATTCCAACGTTGTTTTCCGGCCGGTTACCCCCCGCAAACGGGAAATTCGGCGCAAAAACTCCTGCTTACGCTTGGAAATGGACTTTTTCAGCTCATTCTGACCATTCTTCCCTGCTTCAGCTATCTGATTATCAATCCTGATCAGCTCATCAGCATATCGCAGAGCGACATTTTCAACAGCGCTCTTGGATTCATCCATGAGATCTCGATCCCAAGAATGACCCAACCAAATCATCCACTCGTGGACTGATTTATTATAAAGATACTGTCCCCGGTGCATCTCGGCGTACAAAAGTCCGTCTCCTAGCTGATTTGCATCCAAACATTCATGCACAAAATGGCTTGGAATGCCCGCACATTGCTCTGTACTCACGCTTACTCCAAACGAATAGTTAAATATTTATATATTACGAACAATTGAATCTTTATGGCTCTTATTCACTATTCATATCTTAAATAATTTTTGTATTACATTTATCTTTTTTTAAAATTACTGACATCAACATCCTCAACGCTTATCTTCCTTAAAAATGCAGATGACAAAAGTTGTGGTGCTGCAATACAAAGTGACCTTCTGACAAGATCGGAAAACGAACAATCTATCTCGGCAGATACTCTCAAAGCTAAATCATATGTTGCAGAGTCCATCTTAATCGTCTTGCTTTGATCCATGATAGGCATAATCCCCTCCATTCTAGTTTGTTGGATGCCATTGGTCTTTCCCAAGAAAACTCAGTAAATGTACAAATCATGAAATAAATACCTTTGGTTGTCCTTGTCTATTTGGATCTATTGGGTATCATATTTATCGTTTTGGATCTGTCTGACGATAACGGGACTAAGCCCAACGCTCCGAGTGGAGCGTTGCATGCTTATTTGCAAAAACAGGGTTTTGTTTGCAGAGATTACTAGAAAGAATCTTTCTATTTAGTCAAGAAGAAATATTTTTAATATTGATAAAGGAAATAAATTTTTATAGAAGGAATGAAAAGATGCAAACACATAGCTTTATAAATGTCAGAATACCCAGACATCAAAATTAACGGAGGTTGAAAAAATGAGGACGAAATCCTAAAGGCTTTTCAGTAATAGTATTACAGATTTTGAATAACCAAATGAAATACAATGAGATATAACTCACAATTCCCAAAAAAAAAAATGAAAAACACACCAGGATATAATTTTGAACGCTGTCTTGTTCACACGGTTGTAGAAATAGCCGAGAAAAAATTCAAAAATCACTCTACTTTTGCTCGTTACGTCTGGAGTGGACCTTCTGCGGTAACAAGGTGGCGACAAATCCGGAACATATCAGGAAAGCGTCCACAATCTCTCACGATTGCAGACGCTTTCGACCTAGCCAATGCAGTTGGCCAAGAACTACCATCTCTATGCTTTATTGTTGATCAAAAAATCAAGGGGGGGTGGGCTTGGAGGGATTTTGATAAGTACAGCGAGGATAATCAGTCATAAGGGCTAAATTCTCAAGTTGTTCACTGATATGCAATGTAGACCGACTGAGAGACTTTAGAATTGCCACAGCCCCCGGAATGGAATCGTGGGCTGCACATCCTCCTCGATGACTCAAAAAAAAAGTTTCAGACAAAGTAATTAGTAAGACAATCATGTCTGACATTTCACCAACATCTTCGATGACTTTCTCTAAATTTCTCTTCATTTCTTCTCCAAATAAAAAACCTGATATCTACCAGCTAAACTATTCCTACATATTGAGTTTTCATTGGCCCTTCGGACCTGTAAACCCAGGCCCGAAGGGCCAATGAAAAAAAGGATATGGTTTTGACAGCTAGGATCCCCCCTCAAAAAAAACCCGATCTTCGAACGCTTAATCAATCAACCACCATCACAGTTTATCACTAAATCATATAAATATACACGCGCCATCGAAATCAACAATCATTCCTTGAAAAGGCTATTTCCTATCAGAATAATATAAAATGTCTAGACCAAAAAAATGACAACAGGATCTGCAAACATACAGCCCATAAACTAGCAACATGTTCAACATATTCTGCAAACATACAGTTCATAAAGTAGCAACATATTCTATCGATATACAGTTCATAACATACCGATATATTTACTATACTCTATAAATATGCGGTTCAAACCTGCCAACATGTACAACATATTCTATAAATATGCAGCTCAAACCTGCCAACATGTACAACATATTCTGCACACATACAGCTCACAATTTGCTATTATGTAATCTCTCGACATAAAACGATTCCCACCGTTTCGGTTAACAAATAGGGAATCGTACTTTCAATCTGGCTCGAAAACGATTTCAGACTATCCACTCGAAACAGTTTGGAGCCTATGATTTTCTCGTATTAGAAAAAATTCTTCTAATTTCATATTGACTACAGAAAGAATTTTTTCTATTTTTTCATACAGAAACTCCAGAAAGTTGCTCCACAGATCAAACAACCCAAAATAGACCACTAGGCAAATGATGAATGATCGAACTGCAAGAATGGGGACAATGTCGAGAGGCAAAAAAACAAAACTTTTACGAATAGAATCAGATAGGAAAACTTACAAACGATGCATCCAGACAGCATTAAGCGACACATCACTGTTCGAAACGGACATTGGCTACACATCATTTCTGCCTGATCTGCACAAAAATACTCATCAACTACGGCATCATTTTTTCTCGACCAGGAATCCCTGGACAAAACATATATGCGATTTCTGAAAGAACCAAATATCGCAACGATTCAGATCAACCCTACCTCCATGCACAGCAAAATAAAACAGACAACAGTCGGAGAGCCCTATGGCAATTGACGATCTAGGCAAATCCATGACAGCAGATGAGGTGGCGCGGGAACTCGGCGTGGGCCGTGACATGATCAGGGCCAACTCTGCCATATTCGGCGGAGTGCGGATTAGCTCTCACAAGACGGTGTTCTTTGAAAAACTCATAGTGAAAAGGATGGAAGAATTGAATGCCGCTCAAGCGCAAGAACAAGAAAGGCAAAGAGGAATGGTATGGACGGATCAGGCTGCCGTCCGGGAAGCTCAAGGAACGGAAATTCTCGATGAAGCGGGAAGCTACGGAGTGGGAACGGATCAACAAGCAGATGATCGGCCACCGGGTGAATCGCGTCATGGATTGTGGTAGATGGATGGAAGCCAGGCTGGACGATTACATGACGCGTAAACTTGCCAGTTATGATGAAAAACGCCGAGCCTTCCGGCGTTTTTTGCATGATATCAAACCGACAACCCAAGTGAGTCAACTCACTCCGGCCATGGTCCTGGCTCACCTCTCCAATATTGCCGAAGAGATCTCCGGTGACAGGGCCAACCGCCAGCGAGGCCACATGACAGAGGCCTGGCAATGGGGGACAAAGTATCTCAGGCTCCCGCAGGACAACCCCTTTGCCAACATCGAGCAATTCGCCAAAGGTGAGTACGGGGAAAAATACGTCCCCCCGGAAACGGATTTCTGGGCGGTCTATGCCGTGGCTCAGGGAACCGAACAGGTCATGCTATCCCTGCTCTACTACACCGCTTGCCGACGCGGCGAAGTGCACGAAATCGCCTGGAAAGATGCCGACTTGGAAGGCCAGAAAATCCGCCTTGGTACCCGCAAGGGACGTAGCGGATCATGGAGGTACGCCTGGATTGCCCTGCCGGACGAACTCACGGTCCAGTTGAAAAAACACAAACTAGCAAGCAAATATAGTCAGCCAAACGACCGAGTCATCACCGGGAACCAGGGCGGATACATCAACGATTGGTCCCACTTGGTCCAAAAACTCTGCCGCAAAGCACACGTTGCAGAATTCGGCTACCACGGCATCCGCCACATGGTAGCCACCAAGCTCTACAAAGAAGGCCACTCCGTGGCCCAAATCCAACAACTCCTCCGCCATGAATCACCCCAGACCACTGAAATCTACCTCCGTTCCTTGGGTCTCTACCAGACAACGGAACAGGTGATTACCACCTTGGTAGAAAAAAAAGTGGTGAGTCAGCAGGTGAGTAACACAGTAGGGGACAAAAAAAAGTGAGCCCGGCACTTTCACAAGATACCGGGCTCATTAACTTTGTTGGTGCCCCCGCCAAGACTCGAACTTGGGCTAACCGGGATTAGGAATCCCGTGCTCTATCCACCTGAGCTACGGGGGCATCATATCCTAAAAACGAGAAATTTGGCTATCCCTTCAGGCGGGATGATGTCAAGAAAATCCTTTGCTCCACAACGCGTTTCTCGGCATCTGTCTTGCGTTATCCGGCCACAATCTGGGATCCGATACCGCCCTTGGTAAACATCTCTAGAATAATGCAATTCTCCTGACGACCGTCCAGGATATGGGCTTTTTCAACACCCGATTCCACGGCTTCCATACAGCATTTAACTTTGGGGATCATCCCGCCGGTGATGATCCCGGAATCAAAGGCCTGGGCGGCTTGCCTACTATTTAATGAGGACATCCTCTGCCCTTCTTTATCCATGATACCGGGAACATCCGTGAGCAGGACCAATTTTTTGGCCTGCAAAGCGATCGCCACGGCGCTGGCCACGGAATCTGCGTTGATATTGTATGTTTCGCCCATTTCATCGACCCCCACGGGGGCAATGATGGGGATAAAATTATCACGTTCCAGCGTACGGATCAATGCGGTTCTGATCTCAACCACTTCACCGACCTTTCCCAGATCAATGATCTCCGGCGGGGCATCTTTTTTATGCACGGCCATTTCCAGTTTTCTGGCCCGGATGGTCTCACCATCCTTGCCGGAAATGCCCACGGCCTTGCCGCCGTTCAGATTGAGCAGGTTCACAATCTCCTTGTTCACCTTGCCCACGAGCACCATCTCCACCACATCCATGGTCGCCTGATCCGTCACCCGCAATCCTTCTCTGAACTGGCTGGTGATGCCCAGCTGTTCGAGCATAGTTCCGATCTGCGGCCCGCCGCCGTGAACAATGACCGGATTGATACCAATATATTTCAAGAGGATCACGTTCAGGGCAAAACTCTTTTTGAGATTCTCATCCTTCATGGCATGACCGCCGTACTTGATGACAACGGTCTGACCATAAAACTCCCGGATATACGGAAGCGCCTCCAGCAATACCTTGGCCTTGAAAATATCCTTCTCCACCCTTTCGCTCCTTATAGTGCCGACCACAGCCATCTAAAAAAGCCGAACAACTCCAATATCTTCCATGGGGCTGTTCGGCCGACAAAACAGCAGTACCTGTTAAACCAAACCCAGTTTCAGACCCATAGTTTTGAACAGGTTATCACTGTTCAATTTTTTTTTCACCGCGAAGGGCACGAAGGAACGCGAAGGGTGAAGAATCTGGGATAGATTGAGCTTTGTTTTGTTGCTTTTCTTCGCGTTCCTTAGCGTTCTTCGCGGTGAAAAAAACTCAATCCCTCAAACTGGGTTTGGTTTAATAACTACAGGATAAACCGAGAAAGATCCCGGTCTTCTTTGACGTCTTTAAGTTGGCTGCGCACGAATACAGCATCAATGACAACTTTTTCACCTGCCCGCTCAGGAGCATCAAAAGACAGATCCGAAAGAATTTTTTCCATAATCGTGTACAAACGTCGTGCCCCGATATTCTCTGTTTCATCGTTGATTTCCTGGGCAAACTCTGCGATTTCAAGCAAAGCTTCATCAGTAAATTCAACGTCCACCTTTTCCGTTGCAAGCAGCCCGACATATTGTACGGTCAAAGCATTCTTGGGTTCCGTCAAAATCCGATAAAAATCTTCCTTGGTCAGGGCACGCAATTCCACACGCAGGGGAAAACGGCCCTGCAGTTCGGGCACCAGATCCGAAGGTTTGGACAGATGAAACGAGCCAGCCCCAATAAAAAGGACATGATCCGTACGGATCATACCGTACTTGGTGTTCACCACACACCCCTCGACAATGGGCAAAAGGTCACGCTGCACGCCTTCGCGGGACACCTCGGCTTTGGAACCGGTCTGGGTGCCGGAACAAATTTTGTCGATTTCGTCGATAAAGATGATCCCCGACTCTTCCACCCGTTCCCGGGCAATCTCGGACACCCTGTCCATGTCCACCAGCTTTTCGCTTTCTTCCTGGATCAAGATGTCATAGGCGTCCTTGACCTTGACTTTTTTGGACTTCTGTTTCTTGGGAAAAACACGGCTGAGCATATCCTGCATCTGCATTTCCATGCCTTCCATCCCGGGAACGGCCATGACCTCCACATTGGGGCCTGTAATGGTGACGTTCACCTCAACCATGCGATCGTCCAGCTTGCCTTCGCGCCAGAGTTTACGCAGCTTTTCTCTTGTGCTGTCCTCGCCGGAACCCAGAGGGATGGCATTGGTATTTGGAGCTGCTGAAGCATATGATGGTGCCGCAGGATCTTTTTTATGGGGCAAAAGCAGGTCCAGAAGCCGGTCTTCGGCATTGGCCTCGGCCTTGACCTTGACCCGCTGGGCCTCTTCTTTGCGGACCATGTTAATCCCGATCTCCATCAGATCCCGGACCATGGATTCCACATCCCGGCCCACATAGCCCACTTCCGTAAACTTGGTGGCCTCAACTTTGAAAAAAGGCGATCCAGCCAAACGTGCCAGCCGCCGAGCGATCTCGGTCTTCCCAACGCCCGTGGGTCCGATCATGATAATATTTTTAGGGACCACCTCTTCGCGCAATTCCGTAGGCAGCTGCTGTCGGCGCCACCGATTGCGCAGGGCAATGGCCACCATTTTTTTGGCATCCTTCTGTCCGATGATATATTTATCCAGTTCGGAAACAATTTCTCGTGGAGTCAGCGTGCTCATGTATTCCTCTTACTTCTCTTTGTTTGCCACTTCGACAATGATGTGATCGTTGGTATACACACATAATTCTGCAGCAATTTTCATGGCCTTGGTAACAATCTCCTCGGCCGGCATGTCCGTGTGGCGCGCAAGAGCACGTGCTGCAGCCAGTGCATAGGGACCACCGGAGCCGATACCCACCACGCCATCATCGGGCTCGATAACATCGCCGGTTCCGCTCAGGATAAGCACATGTTCGGCATCGGCCACCAGAAGCATGGCCTCCAACCGACGCAAATATTTGTCCATTCTCCAGTCCTTGGCCAATTCAACGCTGGCCCGGACCAGATTACCGGCATATTCTTCCAGCTTAGCTTCGAACCGCTCCAAAAGGGTAAAGGCATCGGCCGTTGCTCCGGCAAAACCGACAAGGACCTTGTCCTTGTAAACCCTGCGTACCTTTCTCGCGCCATGCTTCATGGCAATGGTCTGGCCAAGTGTTACCTGGCCATCACCGGCCATAGCCACCCCGTTATCATCCTTGACCGCCAGGATGGTCGTTCCGTGAAGTTCCTGTGTCACAAGTATTCCTCCATCAAATCAGTAACCAGCGTACTATGTATTTTCCTGTGATCAGCACAGGATAGGTACTCTTTATCTGTCATGAGCCAAGCCGGATGATTTCAGCTCAAGAGGATAAAATTTATCACTAAATCGACAATGTCAATGTGCATTCTCCTGTAAGGCATAAATTTCGATGGAATCCCTGCGCCCCTTTATGTGCTGCAATCCTTTTGGAACAAGCTCCGGGGGCACCGAATCAAGGGCGCTGACCATATCCGAAGAAAGAATAAGCCGGGTGGCAAAACCTCGCGTCAGGGTCTCCAATCGGGCAGCGACATTCACACTGTCGCCAATAACCGTGTATTCCGCGCGATCCGGCGAACCGATAATGCCGGCAAGGGCCGGACCCGTATGCAGACCGATACTGTTCACCAGTTTGAAATCCCCTGTCAGGGACAGCCGGGTATTCAGCTCATCACAACGGGCAAGCATTCCCCTGGCCGCATCAAAAGCAGCCTGCTGTTCATGTTCCAGAGGAACGGGATGCCCAAAAACGGCCATGACCTTATCTCCTACAAATTTATCCACCATTCCCCCATGGGCCTCAACAATCTCGACCATAGCCGTAAAATAATCATTCAGCAGTCCGACAAGCATGGAGGGCGGGACATTTTCACTCATGGTAGTGAACCCCCGCAAATCACAAAATAAGGTTGTGGTCTGGACCACTTCACTTTCAGGATGAAAATCCGAACGGATCAACCGCTCCATCACCCCCCGATTCACAACCTTGCCAAAATTAGCCTTAATGAGAGCTTTTTCTTTGAGTTCACCCACCAGTATATTGAATTGCTTAACTAAATCACCGATTTCATCATTGGCGGTCGGTAAAAGAGTTACCGTATAATCGCCTTGGGCAACTTTATGAAATGCTTGCTGAAGATCCTTGACCGGTCGAACGACACTCCGGCTGAACACAAAGGTGAGAAAAACCGCCAGCACAATCGTCATCCCCAAAGAGAGTATGCCCGCCTGCTTAATCTTCAGCAATTTTTCGGCAACCCGATCCACACTCATATCAACACCCAAAAGACCAACACTCCGGCCTGCGTGGTCAAAAACAGGGGCATAACCTGAGACGGTCCACCCCCATTCATCCTCCACGGGCTCGGTATCGGCAGAGGGACTGAGAAACCCGTCAAGCAGACTGGCTGCCGGATCTTTATATTCCGCCCCTATATCCTCAGCCTCCTCATCGGCCGAAATAACACCATCCCCATCATCGTCCGAAGGAGGCGAATCCACAACAAACCGGACATCACCATGAACCAGCCGCATGGTATAGGCATACAAAAAATCTGGATTGGAACTGACCGTGGCGCGTAAAATTTTCTGGATGTTTCTATACTCACTTGAATCTGCGTCACCTGGTTGCTGCAAACGGTCCATGGCGTCTCCATCAACCAACTGGGACGCTGAACGGGCAATATTCATCAGTTCCTGTTGCAAAGCCTGGCAAACCGCGGCCTTGGACTGGGTATAAAAATACGACCCTGTTGCCCCGGAAACCAGGAATGCGATAAAAAAAATTCCCAAAAAAAGTTTGGTCCCCAATTTCATCTTTTTTCTACCCCTGTTAGATTATTATAATGATGCACCCTGACAAGGGTGTCCTAAAGATGGCTATGCATCCATACTGGCGTACATCCATGCAATACGTTCCAACATTCATCCATGCCTTTTGATACAAAAACCCACCTTTTTCAATTTTTTTCTTGACTAAAAAGCAAGGAATCCATAGTTACCACCTCCTGTCGCGCCCGTGGCTCAGCTGGATAGAGTATCTGACTACGAATCAGGAGGTCGCAGGTTCGAATCCTGCCGGGCGCACCATAAAAAGCAAGGGGTTAGATGAAAATCTAACCCCTTTTTTCGTGGTTCGAACCAATGTTCGCCAGACGCTGAACAACGAGAAGCAAAAAAACAAGGTAAATCAGTTTGTTCTTCATCATGGTATTCAAAACCCAAACCAGAAAACGAGGTACACCGTATGTCCACAACTCTTGGATTCGATGTCTATGGAACCCTGATCGACACCAATGGGGTTGTTGCCGCGTTGCAGAAATATATCGGGAATAAAGCCGGGGATTTCTCTCAAACCTGGCGGAACAAACAATTGGAATACTCCTTTCGGCGATCGCTCATGCAGAACTATGAACCCTTTGCTGTTTGCACCAGCCAAGCCCTTGAATACACCTGCGCCGTGCAAAAAGTGACGCTTACCAAGGATCAAAAGACAGAAATTTTGGCAGGGTATCTGACCCTGCCCGCATTTGAAGATGTCCAGAAAGGGCTGACCCGCCTTAAAGACAAGGGCTTTCGTCTGTTTGCATTTTCAAACGGCAAAGCAGATGCTCTGGAATCATTGCTGAACCATGCTGGCATTAGAGATCTCTTCCTCGGTGTTGTGAGCGTGGACGATATCAAAGCCTTCAAACCCTCCCCCGGCACATACGGTCATTTTCTGCGTCAGGCCGGAGCAACGGGGGGCAATGCCTGGCTGATTTCAAGCAATTCCTTTGATGTCATCGGTTCGATTTCTGCAGGAATGAAGGCTGCCTGGGTACGCCGCACCCCCCAGAATATCTTCGACCCCTGGGGAATCGATCCGACTCTTATCGTGAACAACCTTTTGGAGATGGGAGACAGGATCGAAAAGTATGATTCACTGAACCCCTCATTCTCATAAAACTCCATCCATGGCATGCTCTCCCCCTGTGGCAGGGAAGAGAAAGCTCTTGCTGATGACCTTCGAAAGGTGTTTTATTGCATGTATAGAACGAAATCAGCCACTATTTTGTGGCGCTCAATTCCAATGGAGGTATACACAATGCATCCAATTATTGAAGATCTTAACCGCCGGTACGCTACCAAAAAATACGATGCAACAAAGCACATTTCAGCAGAAGATATGGCTGTTATCAAAGAAGCGCTGCGCATGTCGCCTTCTTCTGTCAATTCCCAGCCGTGGAAGTTTCTCATTATTGAAAGTGAAGCAGCAAAACAGCGCTTGTACGATACCTTTGCCAATAAATTTGAGATGAACCGGAACCACGCCAAAGAGGCATCGCAGATTATTTTGTTTGCCTACAATCCCCGTTTTACAAAGGAGCAGTATAAAAAGGTTGTGGATGTCGAAGTCAGTTCTGGCCATCTGCCTGCTGAGATGTATGACGAGATGTTGAATAAGGGCTTCTTTTTTGCTGAATTGAATACAGATGACCAGGGTTTCAATGGCCATTGGACCAAAGCCCAGACCTATCTCGCTCTGGGGAATGCCTTGCATACTCTGGCACGTCTGGGCATCGACTCTACCCCTATGGAAGGTGTTGATTCTGAACTGATTGGAGAAGTTTTCAAAGAAGAGCTTGATGGATACGTGTGCGAAGTTGCCCTGGCCATGGGCTACCATCTGGAGGGCGAAGACTATAACAACGGCCGTCCCAAAGCGCGTCTGGCTATGGACGATGTCATTACCGTCCTGTAAACCTAAGAATATCTCTTGTGTGATTTAAAGGAAAAAATAGGGGACAGGCAATCTATGGCCGTTGTCACTGTTCTCCCTTGATTCCGATCTGATTTTTATCATGAAATGCCGACGCCCTCCTCTGGAGACGGAAATCCGCACGTGGTTGCGATACAAAAATAGGGAAAAATAGGGGACAGGCAATCTATGCCTGTAGTCACTGTTCCCCCTTGATTCCGACCTGATTTTCATCATGAAATGCCAACGCCCTCCTCTGGAGACGGAAATCCGCACGTGGTTGCGATACAAATGATCACAGCAACCGTAAAAAAATGAGGAGGGACCCAACTCTCACGGATTCTTTGCATTTTGGACGCAACAATTCGTGAGCGACCCTATGATTGTGCATGGAGCGTTCTGATTTTTCAGAAAATTTTTATGATTAGAGATCAGAAATGCGTTTCAGAGAAAACATCCCCTCGAGTCCTTCCACCTTGCGGGGTTTCTTTTCCCGTTTGCAGGCAAAATGGTCGTGAAATTTTTTGGCATGCCGGGCAACGAATTCCTTTGTTCCGATGATGCCTGAATCCGTAAAGTATCGGGTCCGGTATCTGAGACGATCGGCCGCAGTCAGCTTGTACCCTTTTTTTCGCTCTCTCTTCACAAGTTTCTGGTCCAAGGTGGCCCCTTTTCCCGTATCCAAGGCCCCCGTTTCATAGACGAACTCGCGATATTTCCGGAACCGGTCCCCGGGTTCGATCCCCCAATCGGCCATGCCCAGATCCAGGCTCAAACCCTCCTCCCGGTTGCTGGTCTGAGCATGATATCCCAAGGAAGACCAACGGTAGTCTTCGGGGCATTGGACAATATTCGCGCGCACGGGATTCAAATCGATGTAGGCCAGGCAATTCACAAGAGTGCGCCCGTCCTGAACAATCACGCTCTTGAAGCGGTCTCCCCAGAGGTAACCTTTCCGACCGTTTTGCTTATTGTAGTATCTGGAAAAGGTCTGCTTGATTTCCTTGACGAATACAGAAAGGGAGCTCCATTTTTTTCTGAGATCCGGAATTTTTTCCAGAGAGAATACGGCCTTGTCCCCGTAGGCCAGTTTGAACCGCTGACGCAGGGAGGATTCGTCTCCATAATCCCGTGGAAGCATGCGCACCAGAAGGTGGAAATGGTTGTCCATGAGACAGAATCCAATGATTTCAGTGAAATAGATGCGGGAAAAATGAAAAATCAGGGACTGCAGCCGGTCCTTGTCGGAGGCCGTGAAAGGAAGCCCGGGCAGGGCTGTGCGGGAAATGACATGGTAGACGGTCGGAGTTTCGGACACAAGAAGTCTGGGAATGCGAGGCATGAGACGACCTCCGGATCTGAGAGTGGATAAGATGCATTCGCCGTAGCATAGAAAGGAGAAGGATGCGAGCATTGTTTGCCTGTCCCCAGCTTTTCTCTTCTTGACATCGCCAGATTGCAGGCCCTATTCATGATTTTTTCGTAAAGTTAAGAACATCGTTGGCTTCATGGAAAAAATAACCGGTGCTGGCATATTTCGCATTGCCGTAGTTTCCGAACACGAGTAAATTATTTTGAAAAATGCATCAGCCACGAAACGGCAGATGCATTTTTTTGCATTTCAATACGCCTGATAAATATCTTGGAGGATAAAGTCATGGGTGGGGTTAGAAAGGTAGGAATAATCGGAATATCACACGTTGGTGCCCACGTTGCTCAGGGGCTTATTTTACAGGGCGTAGCCGATGAGCTTTATGTCTGTGACATCAATGAGTCCAGATTGACGAGTGAAGTGCAGGACTTGAGTGATACTCTTTCCTTTTGTCCACATGATGTAAAAATACATAATTGTGCTGCAGACTATGAAGCAATGAAAGACTGCGAAGTGATCATCAACGCTGCAGGCGACATTGTCAAAGCTGCGGTAAATCGTGACGGCGAACTGTATGTTACGACTGCTATCGCCGAAACGTTTGCACAACGGATCGGAAAATCCGGTTTTACAGGCATATTCATCAACATCGCGAATCCATGTGAGGTTGTGTCTACTGAAATTTGGAAGCTGACCGGATTGCCATGGAATCATGTCATCGGCTTAGGTACCATGTTGGATTCTGCACGTTTTCAAAACGCGCTCCAAAAGGCGACCGGCATTGATCAAAAGTCCATTGGCGCTTACATGCTGGGTGAACACGGAGCTCGCCAGTTTGCCGCGTGGAGTCACGTGACGTTTGGAGGCAAGCCCCTGGTTGAGCTTGCGGAAGAAAATCCACAACAATTTGGTTTTGCTCAGGATGCGGTGGAAGATCA
>Ga0265294_10000039_pt1 | contig 135800 bp, 116 predicted proteins | sample MunlanPumphouse3_FD_192504 | JGI IMG/M metagenome (GOLD analysis project Ga0265294, IMG submission 192504) | Groundwater microbial communities from a municipal landfill in Southern Ontario, Canada - Pumphouse #3 | ecosystem: Environmental > Aquatic > Deep subsurface > Groundwater | place... | reverse complement strand
CTATCAGTGAAATGGACGTGACGCCCGCTGTGTATTCGCTTGTTGCCGATACCCGACCGCTCCCGGCAAGGCTGCATTCGGCAGCAATCGTCGTCAGTTGGCCGCTTTCGGGGTATAGATTATCAATTCCTTTCCGTAGGGTGACAGCTCCCGGCTCAGTTAGCGCATCCACGTTACCCGAAGTATCTCCGCCATTGGCAAGAATCGCCTGACGGAAATAGTGAATCAAGTCATCAATAGTTAAGTCGCTGTCTGTTTCAAAGAACCACTCACATAAAAAGCCGGTACTTCGATGTACACCGGCCATTGCCTAAAATGGGCATAGCAAGGCACGGTGGGTACATCTGAGGCTCCGAACACGACTTCTGCCGTGATTGAACTTCCTATGTATCCCGCCGCCTTAATGCGCATCTCAGGCTTTGAAATTAATTTGTTCAGTAAAATGAGTTTAACTTTACACTCAATGCGTTTGCGAAGACAAACAACCTATTGACTATTGCGAAAATATGTGTTATAATAAATTTTGGCTTTATGCACCACATGACGCAACAGTTCTTGCATCTCATTCTTGTGTAGGTAAGCATCACCCTGCTGACGATATAATTGTATTTGATTTGCTGTTTTTACCACGGAACGCATCGGACTCGCTCGGACTGATTCGGACTAATGGCGGAGAAAGGAGAAGCGCTTGTGAAGCCAGATGAATATTTCAGAATGATGTATCCTTATATTGGACAAGCAAAGCAGCCATCGGAATTCATTGATGATCTTCTTTGCTGCTTCGTTATGGATGACGAGGACTTTGCCGAAATATCACTGATTGATAAAACTTCAGATTACAAAAATCGCCTTTACAACGGTTCAAAGGCGTTTCCTATTTCGCTTGCGGCACAGCTTCTTGATATCAGCGATCCTTTGCGCTTTTCCGCATATATAAATGATCTTCTCTCTGAAGACCTTGCAGAAAATCTTGATAACGAATTAGATGAGCTTGGTATTGATATCCAAGGCGATGATGTCGCCGATAAATGCGCCAAGCTCTTTGTGTCAATTTTGACAGAAACTGCGAGGCGAACAAAAAGAAAAGGCATCCCGGCCAATACTGCTTCGTCTCAGAAGCAGAAACTGACAGGAGTGCCAATAGCAACTGTATATGTAAAGGATGGAAAGATTTCGATTAACGGCCAGCTGTTTAGTCTGCATGAAAAGATAACACCACCGGAAGATATCGCCCAAGAGGAAATACCATACATTAAGGCGTTATTTGCCGCTTACGCACAAGCTACCGGCATGGCAAGCGTAACGAAAGACAACTTGTATACACTTAGCGAAAGATACCGTCGCAATTACTCAGATCAACGTGAAAACTACTATAATGCTGCTCGAGTAGAACGCTCAGTGCGTGAGATATTTGAAAATGGCGAGCAGGAATTTGGAAAGATAAAAGAGGATGCTTACGATGGCGTTGTTGATGTATGTTGGAATGATTTTGACGACGGTTTCAAACGTCTATTAGCTGTGTTAAAACAAGTAACGCAGATTACGCTAACAAAATCATTTCTCACACAAATCAAAGACCTCATAAACAATAGTGAAAAGAAAGGCATTTGCCACATGCTGGTAAATGACGGGAAAATCCAGTGGGTGTTTAACGATGACGGAACTATTTAACACCTCCTTTGAAACTTCGCTCCGTGTTCTTCTGACACTTCGCGTCTTTGGGGAGAATATGACGCTGGACAAAATCGCCGTTGCTGATTTTATGACGATTTATGCTCTTGATTTTGGCGTTGCTGCATACAACCTCAATGGCAACAACAGCTTAAGTTTTAGCGAAGTAGCGTCAAAGAGAGTGCTTGTCAGCAAGGCAATTAAGCAGCTTGTTCTTGATAGACTTGTATCGGCAACACAAAATAGAAGCGGCTTTACATACGAAATAACAGCGCAAGGAGCACGTGTATGTGACGAGTTGACTTCTGATTATACCGAAGAATATATTGACATGTCACAAGCGGTTTGCAAGCATTTTAAGGGCAAATCCGAAGTTGAGATCCTCGCGGAAATTAATAAAAGAGCGCTTAGCGGAAAGGAGAAGTGAACATGGCAGATTTTTATATTGAGAAACTGGTAGTCAAAGGCGCTGGGAAAAAAGATGCTATTGCGGAGTTTGATAAGGAACTTACGATTATATCGAGTCCTTCTAATACCGGGAAGACCACCATCATTCTTTGCATTGATTATATTTTTGGCAGCGATAATCCCCCGTTTGCGCGTACCACGGGTTATGAAACTATTATTCTCTTTGTCAGAACCGAAAATGGCTCGGTTCAATTTATGCGCAAGCTGGAATCGAACAAGATCGATGTGGTCAGTTCTGATGATAGAATTGAAAGCGGTACTTACAAACACAGAATCGCAACGAAATCCATGGAAGCTATCAGCAAAGTTTGGTTAACGTTGATTGGTATTGAAGATGACCACGATATAATTGCTAACGAGAACTTCAGACCTCAGCATCTGACATGGCGTACATTTCTCCCCGCTTTCTTAATAAAAGAACGTCAGATTGAGCGCGAGAGTTCTATTCTTATGCCTGAAGGTGGCGTAAAAAGCATACAGGGGCGCACGGCTTTCTTGTCGTCGCTATTGTTTTTGATATACGGCAACGACTTCTCTAATTTCGATAAACGCGAAAGCAAAAAAGAACGCTCTATACGAAAAGCGGCTGTAGAAAATTATATCAACAAAGAGCTTTCTGGCGTTGCAGATCGAGAACAGAGTATCCTTGATATGATTAAGGCATTTGATGGTCTGGATGTGCAAAAAGAAATCGATAGTGCAGTTCAGGCATTATCGGATATCGAAGAAAAAATATCTACTGCCATGTCAAGCAGTCAATCCTTGCTCAATAGCATGATGGTGAAGAAAGAGCGCTTGACAGAATGCCAAATGCTTATATCGCGCTACGCTGCACTAAAAACCCAGTACAGCGCAGATATAAAACGACTTTCATTTATCGTTGACGGCGAAACCGTTATGCAGTACGTGGATCATGATGACACCTGTCCGTTTTGCGATGGAAAAATGCCGAAGCAAAAAACTAAATCCTACGTCGATGCTGCCCGCTCCGAGCTTTCAAGGATTGTTGCTCAATATAACGACCTTGTTGGCGCAGAAAAAGATATCGAACAACAGATAAAGGAATTACAGGCGGAGGTTGCACTGCTGGCAGAACAGAAAAGTAATATTGAAGATTTGATAGCTAAAGAACTGAAGCCGAAAGCCAAAGACCTGACTGGGACCATTGATGCTTATCGCGTGTATATTCAGCTAAAAAATGAGCTCGAGGTAATTCATCGCCTTGCTGATGGGTGGAATAATGACCTGCGTGATATGCAGAACGAAGAGGAATCCGATATCAAATATAAGCCAATGGAAAAGTTCGATGACCGATTCTGGTCAGGAATGGATGCTGCACTTTACGATATATTGACGGAGTGCAAGTATACGCCTCTTGTTTCTGCGCGGTTTTCAAAGAGTTCCTTCGACTTAGAAATCAATGGTCAACCAAAAGCTCTTACACAGGGTAAAGGTTACTGCTCAATTTTAAATACGATCGTGGTCATGGCATTCCGCAAATTCATGATGGAAAATGCTGTTTATAACCCAGGACTGCACATCGTTGATACACCGTTGCATGGAATTGATGAGGGTACAAAGAATGAAACATCGGATAGCGTACAAACCGCTTTGTTTCAGTACTTCATCAATAGCCGTGAAATGGGGCAGCTGATAATCGTGGAAAATAAGCGGACGCTGCCTGAACTCGATTATGATCAAAGCGGTGTAAAAAGAATCATCTTCACCGGTGTTGTCGGTGAAGATGATTGCGGCTTTTTACATGATTGTAAATTTGATATACCGCAATCCCCAGAACAATGATATGAGGTGATATCATGTATTTTAATTATAATAACCTATGGAAGTTATTAATAGACAAGAAAATGAACAAGCAGGATCTGCGAAAAATGACAGGTATCAGTTCCGCTTCAATTGCCAAATTGGGCAAAGGCGAGAATGTAAATACCGAAATTCTCCTGCGTATATGTAAAGTATTAGAGTGTGATATATCCGATATCATGGAATTTGTTCCTGATAAAGATAATCAAGGGGAAGGAACTAAGATAACTGAGTAAAGGAGGAGTCAGCTTATGGCTCGACTTGAAGATATAACCGTAGGTGTAAACGTCATCGGCATTGCTGGGAACATGCCGGTGAGTGTTGTTGCGGTCAAATGGCACGGCACGAATGCCATGACAGTCACGTTCAAAAACGCTGCTGGCAATGTAGCCGAGCAGATACTATACCGTGAAGACGAGGAACGTCTGGATGTTGGAGACAATAGCCTCCCTTGGAGTTTTGATGCGGACGCCAATCTTCTGCGACTCACGTCAGAAGCCTACCGCATTAACCTCGCACATATTTTTGATCCATACCTTGCCGTGCATACCTCGGCGATTGAACCGCTGCCGCACCAGATTTCGGCAGTCTATCAGGAAATGCTCCCAAGGTTGCCGCTCCGTTATATTCTTGCAGACGATCCTGGCGCAGGTAAAACCATTATGACGGGGCTGTTCCTCAAGGAACTACTCGTCCGGGGCGACCTAAAACGCTGTATGATAGTTTCGCCAGGCAACTTGGCGGAGCAGTGGCAGGACGAACTCTACCGGAAGTTCAACCTGCGGTTCGAGATACTCACCAACGACCGAATCGAATCGGCGGTTACAGGAAACGTGTTCTCGGAAGCGAATCTTTGCATCGTCCGTTTGGACAAACTGTCCCGCAACGAGGATATACAGGAGAAACTACGTGTCACTGACTGGGACTTGATAGTCTGTGACGAGGCACACAAAATGTCCGCAACCGTATGGGGCGGCGAAATCAAATACACAAAGCGATTTCAACTTGGGCGCTTATTGTCCTCTATTACGAGGCATTTTCTGCTTCTGACCGCCACGCCGCATAATGGTAAAGAGGAGGACTTCCAACTCTTCATGTCTCTCATCGACCAAGACCGTTTTGAAGGCGTCGCTCGAAGTGGAAATCAGGCTGTGGACGTGTCTGATGTGATGCGCCGCCTTGTAAAAGAGGATTTGTTAAAGTTCGACGGTACTCCGTTGTTTCCTGAGCGCAGGGCGTATACGGTCAACTATGACCTCTCTCCTAAAGAAGCACAGCTTTACACCGCTGTGACAGACTATGTGCAAGAAGAATTTAACCGCGCCGACCAGCTTAACAACGACCGTAAGAATACAGTCGGCTTCGCCCTGACCATCTTACAGCGTAGGCTTGCTTCCTCGCCGGAAGCCATCTATCAATCATTGAAGCGTCGCCGCGAGCGTTTGGAAAACCGTCTTGCAGAAGAAAGAATCGGAAAACGCTCTGCTGATTATACAGTTTCGGATTACGACGATTACGACGATGACGATATGCCTTCGTCGGAATTGGAAGATACTGAAGAGAAGGTCGTAGACCAAGCCACCGCAGCGCAGACCATTGCGGAGCTGGAGGCTGAAATCGCCACGTTGAAAAAACTGGAGCGTATGGCGAACGATGTGCGTCAGAGCGGTGAAGACCGCAAGTGGGACGAACTCTCTAAACTCCTCCAAGACGATAGTAATATGTTCGGTTCGGAGGGAGTAAGGGAGAAACTCATCATATTTACCGAACACCGCGATACGCTCCGTTACTTAACAGATAAAATCCGATCCTTGCTTGGCAGCGAAGACGCAGTCGTGACCATTCATGGTGGTATGCTCCGCGACGAACGGCGTAAGGTTGAAGAACTGTTCAAGCAGGACAAGGATGTCCGCATCCTCATCGCCACCGACGCGGCAGGTGAAGGCATCAACCTTCAGAGAGCGCATTTGATGGTCAACTACGACCTGCCATGGAACCCGAACCGCCTTGAACAGCGTTTCGGTCGTATCCACCGTATCGGTCAGACCGAGGTTTGCCATCTTTGGAATCTCGTGGCGCAGGAAACCCGTGAAGGTATGGTGTTCCAGCGGCTGTTCGAGAAGCTGGAGCAGGAGCGCGAAGCCCTGCACGGAAAGGTTTTTGATGTTTTAGGCAAACTGACTTTCGATAACAAATCCCTGCGTGAACTGCTTATCGAGGCGGTGCGCTATAACAACCAAGATGACGTAAGGCGCAGGCTCTATGAGGTGGTTGACCACTCTCTCGACCGCGATACGCTTGAGCGACTTCTCGACGAAAACGCTCTGACCGAGGGTACGATGGATGTGAATCGGGTCATGGCTATCCGTGAGGATATGGAGCGCATGGAAGCCCATAAGCTCCAGCCGCATTTTATAGAATCGTTCTTTTTAGAGGCGTTCCAGAGCGTGGGTGGCAAAATTCGCGCCCGCGAGAAAGGACGCTATGAGATAACCACAGTGCCCTTTGCCGTACGCAATAGGGATATGCAGATAGGTTTCGGCGAGCCGGTACTACAACGCTACGAGCGCATCTGCTTCGACAAGTCATTCTGTAATATACAGGGACAGCCGCAGGCTGCGCTGATTGCGCCGGGACACCCTCTCCTTGAGGCGACCATTGACCTTATTCGTGAGCGAAACGTTGATGTTCTTAAACGTGGTGCGGTTTTCATTGACGACAGCGACTATGGCACGGATGCGAGGCTTCTGTCCTATATCGAAGACTCTGTACAAGACGGCGTCATCCTGCCGAGCGGCGGCAAACGCATCATCTCCAAGCATATCCACTTTGTGGAACTCAAGGAGGATGGTACGACGACGAATGCTGGATACGCACCATACCTTGACTACCGTGCAGCTGATGAAGCGGAGCATGCGGCAGTCCGTGATTTTCTTTCCACGCAACAATGGCTGCAAGCCAACGTGGAGGAAACCGCCGTCGGCTATGCCATATCGGAAGTTATCCCTGTCCATGTTAGGGAAGTCAAGGAGCGCAAGACAAAACTGATAGACAAGACCGCCAAGGCAGTCAAAGAACGGCTCACCGCTGAGATACAATATTGGGATTTCCGCGCCGCTGACCTTAAAATGAAAGAGACTGCGGGCAAGGCCAACGCCAAGCTGAATTCCCAGATGGCTTCCCGCCGCGCCGAGGAACTCGCAGCCCGTATGCAGAAGCGACTTGCCGAACTGGAAACCGAAAAACTCATCTCCGCAATGCCGCCCGTGATTGTGGGCGGAGCGATTATCATCCCGCGCGGATTGTTGAACCGGCTTACGGGCAAGCCCGATACCTTCACAGCTGACGCGATGGCAAGGCGTAAGGTGGAACTTGCCGCCATGAAAGCTGTGATGGACATTGAAGCGTCCCTCGGCTTCATTCCCCGCGACGTGAGCGCGGCGAAGGTCGGCTACGACGTAGAGTCGCAGATACCGCAGTCTAAGCGCGGCGTGAACGGTTTGACGCTCCGTTTCATAGAAGTCAAAGGCAGAGCGCGGGGCGCGGACACCGTGACCGTCAGCAAAAACGAGATACTTACGGCTTTCAACAAGCCGGACGAATATATATTGGCGATTGTGGAAGTGGACGGCGGCGACACTAAGACTGTCTACCTGAAAAAGCCATTCCGCGAACGCCCCGACTTCGCCGCCACGAGCGTGAACTATGACATTGTGGAACTGGTCGGCGGCTCGGAAATCTTACTACAGCGAGGTAATTGATTATGGAATATAAGAAAAAACTCATCGAAGTGGCTCTGCCGCTTGAAGCAATAAATGAGGGCTGTGCTCAAGAAAAGAACCCTTTTCTAAAAGGACATCCTCGAAGCACCCACCTTTGGTGGGCGCGGCGGCCGCTTGCGGCAGCAAGGGCAGTTATCTTTTCACAAATGGTAGACGACCCATCATCGCACCCAGAGCGTTTCCCGACTCAAGCCGAGCAAGAAGCAGAGCGCACGCGGTTGTTTGCCATAATTGAAAGAATGGTAAAGTGGGAGAATATTAATGATGAAGATGTTCTCGAAGCTGCTCGCGATGAAATCCTCAAAAGTTGGCAGGATACTTGCGTAGACAATCAAGATGTGCCGAATGCCACGGAACTGTTCAATCCTGATAAGCTACCGGCACTACACGACCCGTTCGCGGGCGGTGGTGCGATACCTCTTGAAGCGCAGAGACTTGGGTTGGAAGCATACGCCAGCGACTTGAACCCCGTTGCCGTGATGATAAACAAGGCGATGATAGAGATACCACCTCGCTTTGCCTCAATACAACCAGTCAATCCGGATTCAAGTCAGTTCAAAGGTGCTTGGTCTGGGGCTTCTGGACTTGCTGAAGATGTGCGTTATTACGGCAAGTGGATGAGGCAAAAGGCAAAAGAACGTATTGGACATCTCTACCCTAAGATGAAGGATAAATATGGCATCGAACACCCAGTCATCGCATGGATTTGGGCGCGAACTGTGAAATGTCCAAACCCAGCTTGTGGATGTGAGATGCCACTCGCGAGTAGCTTCGAACTGTCGAAGAAAAAAGGCAAAGAGGCATTTATTCAACCAATCATCGAGGGTACTACGATTCGCTATGAAATAGGGTATGGAAAAAAAGCACCTGAACCTCCTAAGATGGCTCGTGGGGCAAAGTTTAAATGCATTTGTTGTGGTGAAGCCGCAACGCCAGAATATATAAAATCAGAAGCCAAAGCGGGGAGAATGGGAACCGCTCTTATGGCGATTGTTTGTGACAGCAAAAACGGTCGTCTTTACTTTTCTCCAAACGAGAGACATATAGATGCCGCTAACGTGGATAAACCACATGAGTATCCATCTCAAGAGTTAGGAAATGACCCTCGGAATATTTGGTGTCCAGCCTATGGTCTTGATACTTTCGATAAGCTGTTTACAAACAGACAGCTTGTGGCTCTTTCGACTTTTTGCGAACTCATCGCAGAAGCACGTTCTGAAATAGTGAGCGACGGCGGCACAGAGGAATACGCAAAAGCCATAAGTGTTTATCTTGCCTGCGGTGTAAGTCAGATAAGCAGATACTCTTGTTCTTTGTGCGGTTGGAACAAAACAAACGAGAATGTAGCTCAGGCATTCGGGCGTCAAGTTATTCCTATGGTATGGGATTTTGCAGAAGCGAATACCTTGGATGGATCGCTTAACATAACCTCTACCATCGAATGGCCTGCTTCTGTTATTAAAGCATATGGAAATATAGGTCATTCGGAACAGGCAGACGCACAACAACAGAGAATAACACAAGGTAAAGTTGTGTCGACGGATCCGCCATATTATGACAATATAAGTTATGCTGACTTATCGGATTTTTTTTATGTTTGGTTGAGGCGTTCATTAAAACCAATATATCCTGACCTTTTTGCGACTTTAGTTGTTCCGAAAGCCGAGGAATTGATAGCAACACCATATCGCCATGATGGAAAAACGGCTGCCGAAGAATTTTTCCTTGACGGCATGACTACAGCAATGCACAATCTCGCCGTGCAGATTCATCCAGCATTCCCCGTGACAATATATTACGCTTTTAAACAATCTGATAACGAAGATGAGCAGGGCGTTTCAAGTACAGGGTGGGAAACATTTCTTGAAGCAGTATTGAAGGCAGGATTTGCACTTACTGGCACTTGGCCTATCAGAACCGAACGTACAAAAGGTCTCAAAGGCGAAGTAAACGCCCTCGCTTCCTCTATTGTTTTAGTCTGCCGCAAGCGTCCCGCAGACGCACCGACCACCACCCGCCGAGACTTTATCAACACGCTGAAGCGGGAACTGAAGCCTGCTTTACAGAAATTGCAAGCGTCGAACATTGCCCCGGTGGACTTGGCACAGTCTGCCATCGGCCCCGGCATGGGCGTGTACTCGCGGTTCTCGAAAGTGCTGGAAGCGGACGGAACGCCGATGAGCGTCCGCTCGGCTTTGCAAATCATCAATCAGGAACTTGACCTTTATTTTACTGAGCAGGACGGCGAACTTGACCGCGACAGCCGCTTCTGCGTTGACCTTTACACTCAGTACGCCTTCAACGATATGAAGTTCGGCGAGGCGGACGTTTTGGCGCGGGCAAAGAATACCTCGGTGGAGAAACTCGCCGCCCGCGGCATCCTCTACGCACAAAAAGGCGTGGTGCGGCTCTTGGGTAGAGATGGAATCCCCGAAAACATAGAACACGGAGAGCGTATTATCTGGTTTCTCACACAGCAGCTTACCCGCGCGATGGAGAAAGACGGCGTAGTCGGCGCGGCAGAGATTGTTGCAGACATATTCACTTCCGAACCGGAACACGCCAAGGCTCTGGCATACCGCTTGTTCCAGATAGCGGAGCGCAAAGGTTGGGCGGGCGAGGCATATGCATACAACTCACTCGTCATCGCGTGGCCGGAAATACAGAGCAAGGCGGCAGACATTACTGCACAGAGAAGCAACGCAAAACAGATGACGCTATTTGATATAGCTGAGAACGATTAAACGGGAGGGTATAGTTATGGCAAACAATCATGTTCAGGTTTCACAAGGCTTTCGCATTCTATTGGGAGGTTTGGCTCCCTATATCGCCCGTGAACTGGGTAATGAGCTCGGCAACAACTGGTGGATAGAAGGCGTTATGGATGTTCTCTACGACGACCAGAAACGCGACCTGCCGGATAGTGGAGACTGGGCGAAACTGGTGGATTCGCTCGATATATTGAATTGCCTGACTCTGTTTGCAGATGTGCATTGGCAGAGGGTATTTCGCAAGAAACTATCCATCGACCACCGCACATGGGCAATCGAACTCAAAGGCGTAAGAAATAAACTTGCACACCTCGGGGGTGAGGACTTCTCCGATGACGATACCTGGCGAGCTCTCGACACGATGTCCCGCCTGTGCGACCAGATAGACCCTGACAGTGCGGAGGAGATCCGAGGCTTGCTCCGTACCTCCCGTTATGGCAGCGCCAACGGCTCTACTGCTGTTACCGAAGCGTCGGCTGCCCCTGCACCCACTGTAAAGGGCAAGAAGTCAGGCATCTTAGATACCACGCCCTTCAGCGGGCTTCCGTGCTGGCGTGACGTTATCGAACCGCACCCCGATGTAGCACAGGGACGTTATAAGAACGCCGAATTTGCTGCCGACCTCGCACAAGTTGCCCGTGGCGAAGGCGCATATGAATACCGCGACCCAGTGGAGTTTTTTGCTCGTACATATGTTACGGAGGGCATGACGGGGCTTTTGGAGCAGTCGCTCCGCCGCATCTGCGGCAAGGACGGAGAACCTGTTATTCAACTTAAGACGGCGTTCGGCGGTGGCAAGACCCATAGTATGCTCGCACTCTACCATATGATGCGCGGCAGGGTTCCTGTAGAAAAAATCCCAAATGTGAAGCATGTCCTACAAAGGGCAGGCGTATCGGAAGTTCCAAAGGCAAACGTGGCGGTTTTGGTTGGTACGGCTCTCGACCCAACCAAAGCAAAACGCCCGCAAAACATGCCCGGCATCACCATTAATACCCTATGGGGCGAGATGGCGGCGCAACTTGCGGAGTCAGCGGGTAATCCGAAGCTTTATGATTATGTAAAAGAAGCAGACAAAAAGGGCGTATCGCCCGGCTCCGAAGCACTGGCGAACCTCTTTGACGCTTGTGCTCCCTGCCTCGTGCTGATGGACGAGCTGGTGGCATACGCTAAGAAACTTTATGGCGCAAACGGGCTGCCCGCAGGGACATTTGATAACTTCATCTCTTTCATTCAGGAAATAACCGAAGCAGCAAGGGCAAGCAAGAACAGCCTTGTCGTAGCGTCCATTCCCGAATCCGTCATAGAAATCGGTGGCGATGCGGGTAAGACAGCACTTGAAACAATAGAGCATACCTTCGGGCGCATGGAGTCCATTTGGAAGCCTGTTGCCGCGAATGAGGGCTTTGAAGTCGTGCGCCGCAGACTGTTCCTTGACTGCAAGGATCCCGATGGACGCGATACGGTCTGCGCGAAATTCAGCCAGATGTATAACGAAAATACCAGCGACTTCCCGACAGAATCTCGCGAAGTGGAATACCGTGACCGCATGGTGTCCTGTTACCCGATTCACCCCGAAGTATTCGACCGGCTATATGAGGACTGGGCGACCTTGGAGCGTTTCCAACGAACGCGCGGCGTTCTGCGCCTGATGGCGGCGGTCATTCACGAACTCTGGATGGGCAACGACGCAGGCTTAATGATCATGCCCGGCTCTATCCCGCTCGATGTGCCAAACGTGCGCGACGAGCTCACGCGCCACCTTTCCGAAGGCTGGAACGCGCTGGTTGACCGCGAGGTAGATGGTAGGAATTCCATCCCATATCAGAAAGACCAGCAGAACATTCGCTATGGAAGCAAGCTGGCGGCTCGTAGGGTAGCAAGAACTGTTATGCTCGGCTCGGCTCCTACTGTCCGCGACCAGAACGTGCGTGGCATCGAAGCCTCCCGTGTTCGTCTCGGCGTGATTCAGCCCGGCGAGAATATCGCAAACTTTAACGATGCGTTGAACACGCTGACGACTTCGCTTGCCTATCTTTACACCAATCCGTCTGGCGACCGTTTTTGGTATGACACCCGCCCGACCCTACGCAAGACCGTGGAAGACAGAGCGACGCAGGTTGCCTCTTCCGATGTTGAATATGAAATCGAAATACGTCTTCGTGCACTCCGCAGGGAGCAGCCGTTTGCGGGTATTCACATTTGTCCGTCGTCTTCGCTTGATGTGCCGGATGAGCAAACTGCCCGGCTTGTGATTCTGCGCCCCACGGATGAATACAAGGCGACGAACCAAAATAACACGGCAATGACCGCCGCGAATGATATTCTGAACAATCGCGGGAATACGCCACGCATTTATCGGAATATGCTCGCGTTCATCGCACCTGAGCAAGACCTGATGACTTCACTGAAACAGACGGTTCGCCGTTACCTTGCATGGAAGTCCATCAAAGAGGACAGTGAGGACTTAAACCTCGATGCGGCTCAGAACCGTGAAACCGACAACAACTTAAGCCGGTTTAACCGAACAGTTGACGATCAAATCAAGGAAGCATACTGCTGGCTGCTTATTCCCTATATAGATAAGAACGCCGACATGAAGACCATTGTCTGGGATACCATCCGTATCAGCGGAGGCAATGACAGCATCATCAGCAAAGCCGCTAAGAAGATGCTCCAGAATGAACAGATTATTACGAAGTGGGCCCCGGCACTGCTTCTGATGGAACTTGATAATGTGCTGTGGCGCGACACCGACAACATCGCCGTCAAGAAGTTGTGGGAGTACCTTTGCACATATTGCTATCTTCCGCGCTTGGCGAACGAGAACGTCCTGATGGATGCCATCCAGACAGGCTTGAACTCTACCGAGTATTTCGCCTTTGCTTCCGGCTTTGACGGCACACGATACATCGATTTGAAATTCAATCAATACTTAGGCATCGTGGAGCGTTCTGGCTATCTTGTGAAAGTCTCCATCGCTAAGAAACAGATTGATGAGGAAGAAGCAAAGAGGCAAGCAGACGCGGCGGCAAGGGCAACACAGGCAGGCGGTGGTTATACCACTACCGCAAGCGCAGGCGGCGAAGGAGTCCGTGTCTCCACACCATCAAACGATGGTAGCGCAGTCCACGAAGACAATACCTCATCCGCGCTCACGCCAAAAAACAAACGGTTTTTTATGTCCGCTGATCTCGACACCACACGCATCAACCGTGATGTTCAGAGGTACGTCGAGGAAATCATACAGCACCTGACTTCGGTTGATGGTGCAAGGGTCACGGTTTCACTCGAAGTCCAAGCAGAATCCGCCGAAGGCTTCACCCAGCAAACAGTGCGGACAATCTCCGAGAACTGCCGGACGCTGCGGGTAAGAGATTCTGGGTTTGAGGAATAAAGATTATTACACTCCGGGGAGGGGCTTATGAGAATTGAATGTGTGAAGGTACACAACTATCGAAATATCGACGGGATAACCGTCTGCTTCAACCCTGAGAGCAACTACATCATCGGGGAGAACAACCTTGGGAAAAGCAACTTCCTCGCCTTGCTCAGTACCGTATGTAATGGGAGAAGCTTTGATGATAAGGATTATGCTGACTCCGAGCAACCTATTGAGGTCGAACTGGATATTCGGTTACAAACTCACGAGCAGGGATTTTTTGGCGATAATTTCTCGCCGGAGGACTCTCTGTTGTTGAAAATCCGCTATCGGCAAAACATACAGGAAGCAAATCCGACCATCGTTAGCGCCGATTCAAACGAGAGCATTCCATCGAAACTCATCAGGAAGATAAACTATTTGAAATACGAGACTACCGCTGACCCTAATAAAGAACTCCGTCTGGATACTCAAAGAGGTGCCGGTCTCCTCGTAAGCAGTATCATTGAGCGGTTCATCACAAACAGCGAGACTGCGCCCGTATTCCTAAACGATGGGCAGGTTTCGTCGCTGACCGAGTTTATAAATCAACATCTCGGCAGAATCCGCTCTTTCAAGGAATATTCCCTGAAGGCTACTGTTGCTCCGAATACCGCCGATATGCTCACAAGCCTGATTTACTTATCGGACGGTGACCGAAAAATCAATATGACCGGAAGCGGCGTTCAGTATATGGCGATGGCCACGATAAATATTCTGTGCCAAATAATGGACATATACAAGAGCAAGTCAGCACCATTCGCTGACCGAATGTATACTGATGATAATGGAAAGAAACTACTTCCTCTTGTCTTGTCAGTTGACGAGCCAGAAGTGCATCTCCATCCGTACCTTCAGCGTTCACTTATTGGTTATTACAAACGCATCCTCCAAAACGAAGATGCCGAGTTTGTCGAACTGCTAAAGCTATGCTTTGGGATTGACGGCATAGCCGGCCAGCTTATTGTTGTAACTCATTCAACGGACGCCTTGATCGGGGATTATCGCAACCTTATCCGTTTTTATAAAAACGGAGACAAAACTGAAGTCGTTAGTGGCTATGCTTTACGTCCGATTCCACACTCTACAAATGCTGGACGAATTAAGACCGAAGATGAAAAACACTTAATCATGCATTTCCCTGAAATTAAAGAAGCGTTCTACGCCAAGTGCGCTGTTTTGGTTGAAGGCGAGACCGAGTATGGATGTATTCACGCCTTTGCAAATAAAGCAGGCGTTTCCTTAGACGACTATGGGATTTGCATAATAAACGCACGAGGTGAAAGTTCAATTAAACCACTTCGCCAGTTGTTGGGGCTGTTTGCTGTTCCGAGCATCGCCATTTACGATGGGGATGTTAAAGCCGGACATGCACCAAGCGATGAAGAGTTTTTTACACAGGAAATCTGTTTTGAGATTGAAATCGTTAAAACACTTTTTGAAAAAAACCGCCAAGACCTTGTAAAACAGATGGCGGTTGAAATTGATGCCAAGGTAGCTACTGTACCGTTGGATTTCGATTTAGTAAGCAAACACTTTAGGAAAATGGGCGTAGAACTTTATGCCTCGACCAAATGTGAAAATTGTGGACATACAACAAAAGTCAAAGATGCTTCTGCATTTGTACCGAAACTACTATTGGACACCAGCGACTCTGACAAAGACGAATTTTGCTTAATGTATTCTGCATGGTTCATGGCAAAGAAGGGGGTTCTTCTTGGGCGAATAATTGGAGATACGCTAACAGCCGAGTTAATACCTGAATGCTACACCAACGCTCTGAATAAAGCGCAGGAGGTGGCAAGCAATGCATGATACGCACATATCGGATTTGAAGGAATTAATTTCCTCGCAACATGGTGGCGACGAAAAACAACTTGAAGTTATCTTTTCAGAAAGCCCACGCTTGATTGTTGAGGCGCCAGCGGGATATGGTAAGACCACCACCATGATAAGTCGTATTGCCTACCTTTTTGCGTCAGGCAGGATTCCGAATCCAAAGCGCATTCTTGGATTGACCTTTAGCGTTAACGCCGCTCTAAAAGTTAAACGCGAGGTTGCCGAAAAGCTACCCGCCCTGCTTGGCACTAAAAACAGTCCAATCGCTATCGGCGAACGGGTAACCGTAACAAATTATCACGGCTTTTGCAAAGGTGTTTTGAAAAAATACGGTTATCTTGTAGCCAACGAGTTCCGCAAAGACATTAACACTTTCAAGGCAATCGGTGACATTAGAAATAGCCAAGGAAATGTTACAACTGAATGGAGAGAGATTGCCAAATCACTAACAACGGAAGAACAGGATGCCGTTCATACAGTTGATTCAACAATCAAAAGAGGGACATTGCCTTCAGCAGAAAACCTAACACCATATTTTGCTGTAATAAAAAAGCTACTACCTAATGGGAATATCACCCATAATGCTGTTGTACTTTTTACATTACAGCTTTTCGAGCAGAATGAAGAAGTAAAAAAATTTTACCAAAGCTATTACCCGCTTATTGTGGTTGATGAATTTCAAGACACAAATTGCATCGCTTGGGCTTTACTAAAAAAGATTATTGGAGATGATACACAACTGGTATTTCTCGGCGATCCTTTGCAGAGAATTTATGGCTTTATTGGAGCGTTGCCACGGATAATGGAAACAACAAAAACTGAATTATGCATGACTGAAATCAAACTAACACAGAATTATCGTTTTCGCAAAAATCCTGAAATGTTAAAGTTGGATAAAAACATACGCCTCAATGCAGAATTTTGTTTTGCTCCAGATATTGTTGACACTGATGTAGCAAATTTGCCGATATTTTATGGAAAAGATCAACAATGCGAAGCACAGTTGGTTGCCGCCAAAGTCCAGAGTCTTACCACCCAAAGTGATGTTAAAGTTGCTGTGCTTTTTAGAACCAAAAAATCAGATTCAGTCGAAACAGAATTAAGCAATCTCAATATATCATACTTCTATGGTATGTTTTCCGACGACGACTCAGAGTACGTTGAATTTCACATTAAGTGTCAAGAAAAGTTTCTTAGTCGTTTCGCTACCACAAAAAGCATAACTAAAAAATCGCTGCTTGCATTTTCAGAAACAGTTAGAAAAGAATATACAACAACCGATAAAACCATTGGCTCTCTTTTTCGATTGCTTGATGCTCTAATTGAAAAGGTTTCAACAGATTATGCTGACCTCTCCACAGAAGATAAATACACCTTGATACTTGATATATTTGAAAATCGACAATTAAAACAAGCAATGGAATATGTTGATTCAAATATAATTCTTACCACAATTCATGGAGCAAAGGGATTGGAGTGGGACTATGTAATCATTACAGACATGGAAAGAAGCTGTTTGCCAGCTTACCCGATTTGCAAAAATTGTAGCAATTTTAGAGCAACTTTTCAAAACCACAAGTGTTTGCTGCCTAATCCTTTGGATGATAGATTTAAAGAAATTTTATTAGACGAACTTTCGGTGTTTTATGTGGGCATAACAAGAGCACGGCAACAAGCATATATCTCCGCAAGTGCTATGAATGCAAATGGGTATAGTAGTATAGTTTCTTGCTTGGCTAATATTGCTGGCATAAAACTGGTGAAGGCAGATACGATGGCTACCTCATAGGGGGTGTGCAAAAGCGGTGCAAATTTTAACGATTTGATTTGAGCGGTGCATTTTATCAATAGTTAGTGCCTGTGCCACTTCTTTTAATAGTCAGTGCACCACCAACATTGAGTTGAGAAAAACTGTAAGGTCGCAATGCCATGGCAATGAAGTGAAACTATCGATTTGCTTTCGATAAAAGGCCCCGTTTCCTACATAGGAACAGCTGGCGATATTGATAGCTGAACTTTCGTATCGTAAGTCTTGAACGTATTGGCCAAACCAAAAGGTATCACACAAAAAATAGCATTGTGGATAAACATTATCTTTCACAGCCTGTTCAATCGACGGTACCAGAAACAAATGCGATTATCCTTATATTGAAGCTTTGTAGAAGAATATGAAATAATTGACAATCCATCCTGTGGAGCAAGATTGGTCCTTGTGCTATAGTTGCTCCGGTATGATCAAAACAAATAAAAATATTCGCAACATAGCCATAATCGCTCATGTCGATCATGGCAAGACTACTTTGGTCGACGGACTGTTCAGACAAAGTGGGTTGATACAATCGAAGAACAACCAAGAACGCATCATGGATAGCGGTGCCATCGAACGAGAGCGTGGTATCACGATAAGTGCAAAGAACTGCGCGATTCAGTGGAAAGGTGTGAAAATCAATATCATCGATACTCCAGGTCACTCCGATTTCGGTGGTGAAGTTGAAAGGGGATTGTCGATGGCGAGCGCAGTGGTGTTGCTCGTCGATGCGGCCGAGGGTCCGTTACCGCAGACAAGATTTGTCTTGCAGAAAGCTTTGGAAGCCAGTCTCGAAGTGATCGTCATCATCAATAAGGTCGACCGTCAGGATGCCCGTCCTCAAGAAGTTCTTGATGAAGTCTATGATTTGCTATTGGAGCTGAATCCAGATGAACGGATGCTCGAGGTTCCGGTCTTGTACAGTATCGGGCGTGATGGTTCCTGTGGCCTTCGTCCAGAGGCTTTGGACGGAGATTTGCATAGACTGCTCGATCTCATCATAGACGTAGTCCCAGGGCCATCCTACGATGATTCACAGCCGTTTCAGATGTTAGTCTCGGATCTTTCCTATAGCGATTTTTTGGGGCGGCTGGCTGTTGGCAGGATAATCAACGGACGAGTAACCACGAATGATAATCTTGTTTGTATCGGGGCTGACAATGTGTTGAGACCTCTTCGGGTAACAAGATTGCAAAGTTACAACGGTCCGACATTTTTTGAAGTGGAATCTGCCGAATCGGGTGATATCATTGTTCTTTCTGGAATCGATAACGTGTCGATCGGTGATACTATCTGCACGAAAGAAGCTCCGAAAGCGCTTAAAAGAATCCATATCGATGAACCAACTGTCTCGATGCGCTTTGGCAAGAATATCTCACCATTGGCGGGTAAAGAAGGGAAATTCGTTCAGTCGACAAAAATATGGGAACGATTGCAAAAGGAAGCCATGCTGAATGTCTCGATCCGGATCGAGAGGAATATTGAAGAAGATAGTTTTACCGTCAAAGGACGAGGTGAATTCCAATTGGCGATAATTGCTGAGAATATGAGGAGAGAAGGGTTCGAACTGTGTGTGGGAAGACCAAAGATCATCTTCAAATTTGATGCGGAAGGTAGAAAAACCGAACCGATTGAATTCCTCAGGATTGACTGTCCAGAGATATTCAGCGGAATCGTGATGGAAAAATTGGCAAAAAGAAAAGGGATGATGCAAAACATCAATTATACTTCCGATAATCGGGTTACCATGCAATTTGAAATTCCTACCCGGGGCTTGATCGGGTATCGTGATGAATTCTTGACCGATACGAAAGGGACGGGAATCATGAATACTTGGATGAAAGGGTATGAACCGTACCGAGGTGATTTCCCAGAACGATTTTCAGGATCTCTCATATCAGACAGGTCAGGTACTGCGGTTGCTTATGGTCTATTCGGATTGGAACCACGGGGAAAACTTTTCATCGTACCAGGAGATCCGATCTATGAAGGAATGATTATCGGTGAACATAATAGAGACATCGATTTGACATGTAATCCCACAAGGACTAAAAAACTCACCAACCTGAGGGCCTCTGGCAAGGATGAAGCAGTGGCACTGACTCCAGTGGTTAAACTTTCACTTGAACAAGCGATCAGATTCATAAAAGACGATGAATTGGTTGAAATTACACCTCTATCGATAAGGATGTGTAAGAAATTACTTCATACACAAGAACGAAAAATATTCGAGAGCCGAGGTTATATTCCCGAATATTTGTGATTGGTAATGCAAAGGGTCCATTCTTGAGAAGGAATCATCATTATGCTTAAAAGACAACAGTTGCGGCAAGAAGCATTTAATGTACGGGCATTTCTCATCTCACTGGCAGCCATCGCCATAGTTACGATCGTATTCGTTTTCTTGTTGCCAGACGATATTGACGATTACGGATTGTTATCACTCATCCCAGCGTTGTTTTTGATCGGTTATATCTTTTTTACAAAACGGATACTGGAAGCACTTACGCTAGCAGCCCTCTTATGTTTCGCAATGGCTGATAAAAGTGCGTTTCTCAGTGGTTTTAGTAGCGCTTTACTAGATGTAATGATGAGTGAAGACATGGCATGGCTGATAATCGTCTGCGGTTTGATGGGCAGTATCATAGTTTTGATTGAAAAATCGGGCGCTTCAGCTGCTTTCGGACGGTGGATAAGTAAAAAAGCTAAAACTCGCACGGGAACGCTAGCGTGGACATGGATTCTCGGAATCGTGATGTTTATCGATGACTACCTCAGTGCTCTTACCGTCGCCTCTTGCATGCGTGAATCGACTGATGACAAGAAAGTTTCAAGAGAGATGCTCGCGTTTCTCGTCGATAGTACAGCCGCTCCTGTGTGTATGATAATCCCGATTTCAACATGGGGCATATTTGTCGCGAAGTTACTTGAAATCAACAATGTCAGTGCGGAAGGGGAAGGGATGTCTTTTTTTATCAAGACGATACCCTTTAACTTTTATGCATGGTTTGCCCTGTTGATTCCGCTTTTGGTAGTATTGGGGAAATTCCCCTTACTCGGGAAAATGAAGCGTGCTGAAGAAAGAGTATTGAATGGAGGCCCGGTAGCCCCCCCGAAATCAGAAAAAATTGATATCCAAGCAGACGCTGATGCGGCAAAAGGAGCCACTCCTAGGATTATCAATTTCATCATTCCAATTGCGATTCTGATTCTCGTAACGTTACTTACCGATTTAGATATACAGCTCGGTGTGTTGGTAACATTAGCCAGCATGTTCGTACTCTACATCGGGCAGCACATAATGACAGCTGAAGAATTCGCCGATTATATTGTTGAAGGTCTCAAAAACATGGTGATGCCGCTATTGTTGATGGTGCTGGCGTTCTTATTTTCATACGGTGCGGACAAAATTAATTTTACAGAAAATATGATCGATGCCGTAGCGCCTCTGTTATCTCCCTTATGGCTTCCAGTAGTGGTTTTTCTTGTGCTTACGGCAACGGAATTCATCATGGGAACAAACTGGGGAATGTATATCATCGCCTTACCTATCGTCGTACCTCTGGCACAGGAAGTGGGTGCTAACACGGTATTATCAGTTGCTGCCGTGCTTGCTGCCGGTGTGTTTGGCAGTCATATCTGTTTTTACAGCGACGCTACTGTTCTTTCATCAGCAGCAAGCGGATGTGAGAATTTTGAACATGCAACCAGCCAATTGCCTTACGGGCCGGTTGCAGTTGTGTTGTCTGCGATAGCTTTTATAGTTTCGGCCCTGGTATTGTCCTAAATTATAACAATCTCAACTTATGATCAGCAGCTTCTTTATGGACTTCTTCTGGCCATACGGATGCCTGAACTTCCCCTATATGGGCTTTTTTTAGTAAAAGCATGCAAAGACGCGACTGACCGATACCGCCACCGATTGTCTGTGGGAATTCACCAGCTAAAAGCCTTTTATGCCAATACAAATTTTTCCTAACAGTTGTATTTCGAAGTTCTAGTTGACGTAAAAGAGCCTCTGTATCGACTCTGATTCCCATTGATGACAGTTCAAGCGAATCTTGGCGCACATGATCCCAGACGATGATGTCTCCATTTAGGCCATGAAATCCATAAGCAGTTTCTGTTGACCAATCATCATAGTCAGGAGCTCTTCCGCCATGCAACTCTCCATTTGGAAGAGGGTAACCGATACCGATAAGAAAAATCGCTCCGTATCGTTTTGCCAATGCACGTTCACGTTCAATCGGTGAAAGATTTGGGAATTCTTTATAAGCATCTTCGGTATGGATGAATGTGATTTCTTCAGGTAATTCAACCGTACACGCCGGGAACATCTCACTGACCAAAAATTCTGTTCTCTTGATAGTTCTGTAAAGACGTTTGACAACCGAATTTAAAAATTCAACAGAACGTGAATGTTCAGGCATCACCATCTCCCAATCCCACTGATCAACATAAATCGAATGGATTTCATCAATCTCATCATCAGGACGGATAGCATTCATATCTGCATAGATACCGGTATTACTAGTAAATCCGTAATCAGCTAATGCCATTCGTTTCCATTTTGCGAGAGATTGGACGATTTCCATCTCAGTATTATTCAAATTCAAGACAGGGAACGAACAAGGACGCTCGGTTCCGTTCAGATCATCATTAATACCAGAATTTTTTGGAACAAAAAGCGGACTTGTAACTCTTGATAGATACAATTCTCCTGACAATTCGCGTTCGAAAGTGTCCTTTACGAACTTGATTGCTTTCTCAGTGATCCACTGATCCAATAGTGGCCGGTAGTCCTTTGGGAATTGACTGGTATACACAATGATCCTCCTTGTTGTGCAACAACAATTTGGCATAATAAAGTAAATTTCAATGACAGAAATGTCAATAGATTTCATAAAAATAGCATAAATATACTAAAAGATGTTATAGAAAAATGAATTATTAGATATAGTCATATACATAGTGTATAAAATACCTGTATAAAAAGTTACAAACTATAAGAAAAAATATTGTATATATATAAAAATAAGTATAAAAAATATAAAAACCATACAATATACATATACAAATAATATAAAAAAAAATTAAAATGATACTAAAACAAATAAATAATACATAGATATCTATAAGAACGACATAAAAGTTATATTAAAAAAAATTATTTTCCCTAATAATTTATGAATTTATATATTTATCTTATATATCAAACATAATAAATATAGAAAACATTATATTAGAAATATAAGAATATATGAATAAAAAAAATGAGATTAATATAATAATAATCAACATCTCATATTAAAATTAAATTGAAAATATATTATCTGAACATAAATCATTGTCGAAATACGATTGGTTGAGTATAACCGGATATCATTATGAACGCTCTTAATCAAGATAATCCTAAGGTAAAAACATTTCAAAATAAACTACATATAATAATACCGAGAAAGGTATGAAATAACGGTTATTATTAAAATAACTCTTTTATTTAATTTGATCACACGAACCATTGGAATTGATCGATAATATTTGGAGAGAATGCTCAAGATGTTATTGATGGTAATAACATATATATAGAAAACTCACTAGATTTATATTACTTTTATACGCAACTATACATATTAATATATTGAAAACGTGTTGGATTGCCATAACTATCTCTAAAGAAATTTCAATATTTATATAAAATGACTATTGATACTTATCTAGAACAATTGAAATAATTATTAATTTTACTAGTTATCATATTGTAATTGTAGTATCTTTTAATAGGGTATATACTATATTTTAGGTTGTTATGAGTAAAACGATATCATTTCACTTACAAAAAGGCGGTGTAGGAAAAACTACAATCTCTGGTACGATTGCTTGCCAGTCAGCGATGGAAGGTATACCGACACTTTTGGTGGATGTTGATCCACAAGGCAATGCATCTTCTTGGTTTTATACTGGTGAACTTAATTACGAACTTGCTGACGTATTGCAAGGTACATGTTACGTTGATGATGCTATAGTCCAAATCCCAAATATCGACAATCTTTTTTTATTGCCTACCTTTGGTATAGGTGGAAGTCTAAAGACTTATGCAGAAACAAAAATTGCAGATGAACCGTATGTATTGCAGGATCTTATACAGTTGTTGAAAGATAAATATCCCAGGATCATACTAGATCTTTCACCTGGGTTGGGAAAACTAGAACGTGCGGCAATAATTGCCAGTGATGAAGTGATCACTCCGATGACACCAGAAGTGTTCAGTCTTGATGGGTTAGAGATATTCATTGATGAACTGAAGAAAATCAGGAAGAACCTCAGGAGTCAGGTTAAGCATGAACGTATTGTAATAAATTCTTTTGATGGACGTATTCGCCAGCATAAAGAAATATATGAAGCTGCTACCTCTGGAATTTTTAAAGTATATAAAATTCCTGTTGACCCTGTGTTCAGGAAAGCACAGGAAGCAAACGTTTCCCCGCAAGTCTTTAAACAAAGAGGTAAGGGACTGAAAGTGAATACATTAGAGGCAATAGAGGGATTAAATTCAGTTATTTGGAGATGATGTTATGGCTTTAAAGAAAAACCCGACTGTAAATGATGTTGAACAGAGCGCAACCTTACAAAAAGCAAAACAACTGTTCAAAAATGATCCAGGATTGAGAAAGGAGAACAAGATTCTCACAACATTCTCCATAGAGCCATCATTTAAACGTGAATTGGAAAATCTTTTCATGGATATGGGATTGGGTTGGGCTGCTGGGATTAGATTTGCTCTTAAAGAATTTTCAAAAAAATATTCGAATAATACTTAAAAAATATAGAAATTATATAAAAGAAATATAAAAAATATAGAAATTGTATATGATACGATATAGGAACAGCTAAAAAAGATATAAAAATAAACATGAATTATAGCTTTCAATATTTATTACTTATAGTTATTAATAGTAACAATATATGGCAATAATATTTATTTAGTTAAATTATAGTCATTTACAATAGAATATACCAATCATCAATACATCTTTTTGCATAAAAAATCATGACAATAGCGATTGAACAATCAGTATAAGTAATTAACTTGCTTTTTCGCGGTTCAATTGCATACTGAAATTATAGGAGTCAATCGGATGAATAGATTTGCTTCATGGTGGAAAGAGGGTGTCATTTACCAAATTTATCCAAGAAGTTTTCAAGATAGTAATGGCGATGGTATCGGTGATCTCCGTGGTATCATAGAACGTTTGGATTATTTAAAATGGCTTGGTATCGTCGCCATTTGGCTCAGTCCGATTTTTCGCTCTCCAATGCATGATTTTGGGTATGATATCAGCGATTACAAATCTATTGATCCAATTTTCGGTAATAACGATGATATCGATGAATTGATCAAGAAAGCTCATCAAAGCGGTATTCGAATAATCCTTGACATGGTGCTCAATCATACTTCCAATCAACACCCATGGTTCATTGAAAGTGCAAAGGGCATACCACAACCTAAACGCTCATTCTATATTTGGCAGGATCCTGTAAAAGGAAAGAAACCGAATAAATGGAAAGCTGCTTTCGGAGGTAATGCTTGGGAGTTCGATGCAGTGTCCGGTCAGTATTATCTACACTCGTTTCTGAAAGAACAACCTGACTTGAATTGGAGAAATCCAGATGTTGAAGAAGCGATTTTCAAAGAGCTTTCATTCTGGCTGGAAAAACAGGTCGATGGGTTTAGATTGGATGTAATTAACCTGATTGTTAAAGACGAAGCTTTTCGGAACAATCCGTTCGCCTGGGGCCAAACGATACGACCGTATGATATGCAACAACATATTTTTGATCGGGATAGACCAGAGACCCACGAGATTTTGAAACGGATGCGCTCACATATCGATACATATGAAAATAGAATGCTCGTTGGTGAAATCATGGTTGAGAAGCCTGGGAATCCGCGCATAGTCGCTTCATATCAAGGAGAGGATGGAGATGAATTGAATCTTGCTTTCAACTTTTCATTCAACTGGTTGCCGATGAAAGCAAAAACATTCGAGCAGACCGCACAAATCTGGTATGAATCTTTGGGATTACAACGATGGCCTTGTTGGGTGCTGTCAAATCATGATGTCACAAGAGCTATCACACGCTTCGGTAACCAAGAAGAAAAAGCTCGTATAGCTGCGATGTTCCTCTTAACGCAAAAGGGGACTCCATTTTTGTATTACGGTGAAGAAATTGGGATGAAAGATAAACGAGTAACACGTAATCAGATACAGGATCCGGTAGGGAAACGATATTGGCCGTTCCATCCTGGAAGAGACGGGCAACGACGACCGATGCAGTGGGGACCGTCAAGACAATTTTGCCAATCGGATGTCAGTCCTTGGCTACCATACCATCCTGAACATAAAAAAAATAATGTGGAAACGCAGATTGCCGACGTAAATTCTTTACTACACATGTATCGTAATCTGATAGCTATCAGAAATCATGATGAAGCGTTACGAATAGGTAGAATAAAGTTTCTACAACACGATATCCCTGATGTGTTATGTTATGTAAGGGAATCCGAGGCTTTGATACGGTTGATACTACTTAATTTCAGTAAAAAGGAAAGAGAGATTCCTTCATCGTTAATCGCTCACGCTTTAGGGGATCCTAGCTTCAGGGTATTATTCAATACCCGGCAGGACCAAATCCAGGAAACCTCTGATTCCATAATTCTCCGTGGGTACCAAGGTTTGTTACTCTGTGAAGGAGAATAATTATTATACTCAAAGTATTGTGTCAATTCTTGAACGTTTGTCTTCATACGCCATTACAAATGAGCATCGTATGATTGGTCGAAACTGCCTTCTGAATACTAATTCTTGAGATAAAGCGTATAAAGCAGCCAGTAGTGCATAAATCTAAGGGGCTTTGATCTGGAACAACGGTGAAAAAGACGTAGGATGCAGAAGCCGCTGAACAGCAAATTACATACAAGATTGTTGATAATACTTTCTACATGTCAGTTGATTCCGACCCCAATCGATACACTCTTCATCCTCTGGTAAAACCACTGAGTCGCTGGTACACGGCCATCATGGTAGTAAGCTTCAATTCTCATCGTCTTGCCGTCACTGAGAATGTTTCCAAACTCTAGACCACCACCGATGGTGAGTTCCATTTCCCAAGGGTTTTCGGTGTTGTAACCACCAATCTTGTGAAGTGTCTTGCCGTCCTGATGAAACTGAACATCACACGCTACAAAGGCAGATCCGAAACTCATGGGATAACGTACTTCTGTTCCGGCGTGGATTCTCCATGCCTTATAGCGACCGCTGGCAGTCCTTTTTATTACTTGTTCCTCATCAAGCTGGTTCTGTGGGAATTGCTCTCCATCAGCCGCCGTACCACCAATTCTGTCGATGAGCGTAGGTCTACCTTCTTCATCGATCGGATTCTTGTAATCCGCAGGAACATGGGCAAGCGGCCTGAACCAGCTTGGATTCTTAGGAAGTTCCGCTTCTCCGTACATATAGACGCTGAATTTATTTGCCGGAATTTCTGTAGCAACGCCAAAAATCCATGAATTATCACGAACATACTCAACAGGACTAACAAGATAATAATCGTAACCATCTCTTGCATTAGCATATGTGAATAATGCACCGTCGTTAAAACGTGTACTGGCATCAACTGCATTATAAGCATAGTACTTATTCAACATTTCATCGCCATAATGGCCAGAGAAGTGGTGCAGTCCTATACGGAATGTTAACAGGTCCGCAAAGCGAATACTTCCGCCAATCAAGTATGACCCATCAAAATCAAGAGTATCGTTCTTTCCGAACATGCAAAAGATTGTATTCAGATAACCAGCGAGGTTTGCTTCTACATCTATGGAGGGAAACCATGAGAACCCTTCAAAGCGAATTCTACAGAGACTCATCGCTACCCCAGTTTTCATGTTGAAATATTTATTGTTATCTGCTTTGAAAGCATCATCGCTATAATTAAGAAAATCATAGAAAACCCTATAATTAGATTCGTCTGCATTATTTTTTTCAGTAATGATTGAATACACCTTGTTTGGTCTTTGATTTTCATCAAGTGCAATTAAAACATTGAGATGAGAATTAAATGCATATGGATCAGCTGCGGGTTCTTTGAAAAGAGGGACCTGGGTGATACCTTGAAATGAAAACAGGTTGTTGGCGGCCAGTGGTACGAATACTGAAACAAACATTAAAATTGTAATAAATAACTTCTTCATCAAACTCTCCAACGGTGTGTAAATTATGTGTTCTTGCTATGTATTGGCTGATGGTAATTGGTTTGAATCAAACCGGGCATGGAAATCAGGACAAGAGTCATTCTAAAAGTCGACATAACACCGCAGAGGTATTCTTTCTCAGTTTAACCCTCGAGCGGTATACCACATATAAGATACTGATAGGTAAGAACTGTTTCTGATTTGTCATGGCCGTTATGATATCACGTATTGGGATAAAAAAGGCTTTGAATTATGATAAGAATCATGAGAGTCTTAGTATATTCATTGTCACCTTGAATGGATTTCCAAATATCAAGTTATATCTTCTGATTCAACGTAAAAGTATTGGGGAACATCCGGATGCTTTTGTATTGTAGATTGTGCCCAACTCATATACGAAAGAAGGGATTTTCTGCCATCATTAATCACTCATACACCAATAGATTCTGTTTCTAGGGTGATTATTTGGAAAAGATGTGCGGTTTTATTCTGTGGCAACTACTCACGTGCAAACATATGAATGTCACAATCTGAATAACAATTCCTCATATCCTGGGAACGGCCAAGTGGCTTTATCAGTATACCTTTCAAGGATATCAACGATCGACCGCAGTTCAGTCATAACCTCACAAACATTTTCATGATAATACTTTGCCTGTTCCAAAACATTGTCGCGCTTTGCTAATGCTTCGGCAATCGTTATATGCAAGTGCTCACTTGTCTTGATAGCCGCATTGAGATTCTTGGAGAGTAGGTTCGCAATCTGTTTTAATTCCTCGGTGGCAAATCCCAGTTTTTTCTGACTAGAAATATCATCGCACAATTCAGAAAGATAACGGGTAACGGCAGGAACGATACTTCTTTGAGCCATCTCGACCATCACTCCTGCTTCGATGTTTATCTGTTTGCTATAAATTTCAAGATACACTTCAAGATGCGATTCAAGTTCTTCGATGGTAAACACTCGCTGCCTTGTCAACATAGCGACATGCTTTGGATTCACCATTTGCTGCAACGCATCCACCGTGCAACGGATATTGGGAAGGCCACGCGATTGGGCTTCTTCAACCCATTCTTGCGAATACCCGTTTCCATTGAAGATAATGCGCTTATGATTGTTGTAAAATTCTTTAATGATAGTAATTGACTCTGTTGAAGTATCCTCCGATCGTTCAAGCCTATCCGCTACCTCCTCAAAAATATCGGCCACGGCTGCGTTAAGATAGGTATTGGGGGTGGCGATCGATTGCGAGGATCCTACCATCCTATATTCAAATTTATTACCCGTAAAAGCGAAAGGACTGGTCCTGTTCCTGTCGGTCATATCCTTCGGAAACTTAGGAAGTGAGTTCACTCCCAGCTTAAGCCATTCGCCATTTCGTTTTCGATAGGGGATCTCAGTGGCAAGATGTTCAAGGATTTCTTGCAATTGATCACCCAAAAACATCGAAATAATAGCCGGGGGGGCTTCATTCTGACCGAGCCTGTGATCATTGCCGGCAGTTGCAGCGCTCGCTCTGATAAGGGTTGCATAACAGTCGACGGCTTTGATAAGCGATGTGAGGACAAGTAAGAATAACACATTGTCTTCAGGACTATCACCAGGAGAGAGAAGGTTTTGACCATCATCCGTCGAAATCGACCAGTTGTTGTGCTTGCCGGATCCGTTGACACCATCAAACGGTTTTTCATGTAATAAGACCTTGACGCCGTGCCTTCGCGCAACTGATTTTAATATCCTCATCAGTAATTGGTTCCTATCGGTCGCCAGGTTCGCAGGATCATGAACCACTGCGATTTCAAATTGGCCCGGAGCCACTTCCTTATGCTGTGTACGTGAAGGGATGCCGACCAACCAGAGTTGATGGTTCACATCATGCATGAACGTGAGCACCCTATCGCTGAGCGTTCCATAATAATGGTCGTCTAATTCCTGACCTTTTGCAGCAAGATTTCCAAACACGGTTCTACCGGTAAGACGAAGATCGGGACGTTTTTCATAATATTCTCTGTCAACGAGGAAAAATTCTTGTTCCGCACCAACTGACACAATTATATGTTTCGCGCTTGTATTTCCCAATGCTCTGAGCATGCGTAATGTTTGACGTTCCAGTGCGTCACAGGATCGAAGCAACGGGACTTTTTTATCCAAGGCTTGACCATTGTAGGAGAAGAACGCAGTAGGGATATACAGAGTTTTCACTCCATTGGTATCCTTGATGAATGCGGGGGAAGAGGCGTCCCATGCAGTGTATCCACGGGCCTCGAATGTTGCTCGCAGTCCTCCGTTCGGAAAGGAGGAGGCATCGGGTTCGCCTTGCAGCAACTCTCTACCTGAGAATTCCATCAACATCTGTCCGTTGCGTATATTCACGAACGAATCATGTTTTTCTGCTGTCTTACCGGTAAGGGGTTGGAACCAATGCGTAAAATGGGTCGCACCTTTGGCAATCGCCCATTCTTTCATTGCCTGCGCCACTGCTTCGGCGGTTTGGGGTGTGAGATCGATAGCACCTTTTTGAACCTGGAGGAGCTCTTCGTATACTTCGCTTTGTAATAATCGTTTCATGACGGTGTCATTAAAGCATAGGCTTCCGTATATTTCTGTAAGCGGGGTATTTGAATAATCGAACGGTGAATTCATCTCACTCCTCCTAGGAATAGATGGAGGTCTGGGTGTTGCAGATTGTACGATGGTCTGCAACAGTCCATCGCATCGTTTTCGAAACAATATACTTATGCAACAACTTATTCAATACAGTGTATATAAAATAGTGAATATTCATACCTGCGGGACCACATGTGTAATTTCGTATGCATCCGGAAAATGAGGATTAAGATAGTCGGTTCAGATGACCTTTACGAAAAGCGATGCCGCTCCTTTTCCCAATGCAAGAATCGATGTGACAATAGCACCTGACATCAGAACTCCGCCGCTGACAGCCAAGATAGTTTTTTTTCTGCTCAAACCAAGGACCCATGCACCGAGAGTCCCCGTCCACGCTCCCGTTATCGGTAAAGGAATACCGACGAACAGTACGATTCCCAGAAATCCGTACACATCTACCTTAACGGAAATCTTCTGCCTCGCCCGTTGCACCGTCTTATCAAATACACGAGTATAAAACATCCACTTGTTATGTAATATCTTGTGAATCGAGGCTAAGAAAAGATATGCTAAAGGAGATACGAGCAGGTTGGAAAATATTCCTAAACAAGCTGCGATCCATAGCGGCGTTTCCCTGAAATAAGCGAACGGAATAGCTCCCCGTAATTCAGAAATCGGCAAGATTCCCAATCCGATAGTTCCTAACAATGTTGCGATATCCACTGATTTTCACTGCCTCTCTTCAATTGTAATTGCATCTGCAGGACATACTTCATGACAACAATAGCACCTGATACACAACCGATAATCTGCCACGACATGGCCATCGTTGTCTAGTTCAAGAGCTTTTCCCGGACAGATTCGGACACATTTCCCACAACCGATACATTTTTCAGGATCAAATAACGGTTTGGGTTCGTGTCTCTGATGCCTCAGTTTGATATAACGGGTAAATAGCGGTCCGATGAGCGAACTGATCAGTTTTGTCTTTTCCTGTTGTTTGATACGCTTGAAATCTGAAATTCTCAAATCTTTAGCATCCAATAATGGATATCCGATATCATTCGGATGCCTCCATTTCGTGAGTTTTCGATCAATCAATTCGCGGATTAACGGAATGCTCAACGGATCATATCCCATGACAATACTTTCGGCGGCATCCAGTGCGGTACAATCCCGGCTCGCCATCAACAACCCCGTATGGCGGGGGATTCCTCCGGCCGGACCCGCGCCTTCCATCGAAATGACAGCATCCATCAAGGCAAACGAAGGTTTCACAACGCTGTAGAGTCCTGCGATAAGCCGTGAAAATGATTCTCGGGTCGGATACATCATATGACAAGGACTCTTATGCAATCCGGGTACCAGGCCGAATAAATTTTTAACACTTCCTGTTACATACATCAGCTGGTGTGTTTTCATCTTGGCTACCGATATGACCATGTCAACCTCAGATAGAATGTTGGGTAATGGCAAACTTCGGCCGTATGTGAAAGGAATTATGGTAGAAACAGGATTTTTAGCGAAATCGATCCACGGGACCTGTTCTTCTTCACATACCTCAAGGATCTTCGAATGCCTGGGAATGAAAAATGATCCTTGGATGCCGGGTGAATCTCCGACGAGTATCTTACGGGCTCCTCGTTCGCGCAGATATCTGATCAACGCCTTCAAGACCACGGGATGAGTGGTGATGCATTTCTCGGGTGCCGCATCGGATAGAATGTTGGGCTTGAGAAGAATCGATTTACCTTCCGGGTTTTCTATTTGAGCCGTATCACATAGTTGGCTCACTATGAGAGAGACCTCACTCAGGGAATAGGTTTCGCAACGCTGTATGGCTACGTCTGCAATCTTCATGCGGTTTTCCTTATTACACAGAAATAGAGGGGTCCCCGGCCTTCCGCGGTATCGGGAAGAATAATCGAACCATGCGTGAGTCGTTCTGCATATATATTGGCAATCTCCAATTCTTCAAATATGTTGGGACGCCGTTCATGTAATTTGCTGATAATCAGCTCGTTTTCCAATGATGAAATCGAGCATGTGCTATACACGATGATTCCGCCGATCTTGACTGCATCCAATGCTGCGGCAAGCATGGCGAATTGTTGAATTGCCAGATGCTTTGAACGCGAAGGGGTCCATTGCGCCAATGCGCCGGCTGATGTGATCACGTGTCGTTCCGACGAACAGGGTGCGTCGAGAAGGATAGCATCGTATACATTTTTTTCATACAAGCCCCATTTCGTTGCATCATGACTCGTGACGGTAATGAAAGTTTCTGCTTGTGTACCGATATGATCTCCGATTACTTTTCTCAGTCTTGCCCTGCGTTGGCTTGATCGATCATTACTGACCAACAATCCTTTCTGTTTCATTCTGGATGCTAAGACCAATGTTTTCCCGCCGGGAGCCGCACACATGTCCAATACTGTGTCTCCCGGTTTCACGGGAAGAAGCGACGCAGCGATAATTGAAGCTTCGTCCATGAAATATGGTTTCAACAATCCATCGGTAAAGGCTATGGGGTGGGGTTCTGATAACAATGAATTTTTAAGTGATGTCCATCGACTCTCATAGATGTTCTGGTAAAATGCATCGAAATGTTCGAATCCGCCTTTAAACTTCATGCGGTCAATATTACGCGTCCGATGGATATCTGTCTACATGTAGCTCAACTGAGATGGATTGAAAATCCGATACTGAAGAGTAATCCGGCGGCAAGACAGAATATATGCCAGATCGTATGGGAATATTTTTTTGTCTTCTTGATATAGAAAAGCACGCCGAGCGAATAGGTAAGTCCTGCAGCGATGATATAGATTAACAGGGGTCTTGGAATATTGGGAACAACGAGATTCCACACCGGTACAATCATCCATCCCATTGCTAAATAGGAAATGACATGAATCACTTTATAGCGTCCCCAGAAGATGATGGATAAAAAAATTCCTACACATGCGATGAGCCATACCACAAGAACGAACCAATTCAATTTAGCGTAGAGCAATACCGGTGTGTAAGTCCCAGCGATGAGGACATAGATCGTACTATGGTCCATCAATCTGAAAAACCGTTTAAATGACGTATCAGGAGCATTATGATAGGTCGCAGAACAACCATATAATAGAATAAGGGAACATGCATGGATGATTAACCCCGATACGTTTTCCCGTTCATTCTCGGCAACGATGATCCAAATCAGGTATGCCAACGCACACAACAAGCCGATCATATGGGTCAACATGTTTGCCTTCTCTTCACGGAGAGATTCGTTGCCATGCAAATCTATATGCGAATCCAGCCAAGCTGAAAACCGATTTGGAGTATTCATATAAGCAACATGATCTTTTAACTGATAAACATCAATAGGGTAGACAAACTATTATGGAGCTAAATGCACACTAGTAATAACAGACTACTTTATAGAATGTGATCTAAGAATAATTTGGTCCGAGGCGATTTCGGATTGTTGAATAGATTTCCCGGAGTGTCAATCTCAATGATTTCCCCTTCGTCCATGAACACCACCCTGTCTGCGGCTGCGGAAGCAAATCCCATCTCGTGTGAAACAACCAGCATGGTCATCCCCGAACGAGCCAAAGAAAGCATCACATCAAGAACTTCTTTGATCATTTCAGGGTCCAACGCACTGGTCGGTTCATCAAATAGCATCACCTTGGGGTTCATCGCCAAAGCTCTGGCTATCGCTACCCGTTGTTGCTGTCCTCCCGACAATTGAGACGGAAAGCTTACTTCTTTTTCAGAAAGACCTACTTTTTCCAATAATTGTCTTCCTAAGGCCTTGGCTTGCTCTCTTTCCATCCCTTTTACCTTGATAGGTGCGAGGATGATGTTGTCGATAGCGCTAAGGTGGGGAAAGAGATTGAAGTTTTGGAACACCATGCCGACCTCTTCCCTGATTTTACGGATATCAACAAGATTCGAAGGGGCCGTGACTTCTTCGTCATCTATGTAAATATGACCAGCAGTTGGAATTTCCAACTTGTTGATACTTCTCAGCAATGTGCTTTTACCACTTCCGGAGGGACCTATGATCAGCACGACTTCTCCATGATCAACTGCCAGTGAGGCGTCTTTTACAGCATGCACGATCTTTTTCGCCGGAGTCATGAAATCCTTATAGAGATGTTCGATTCGGATTCTAACCATTTCTATGCAACCTTTCCTCTAACATTCCCACAAGTCTGGAGAATACCAAGGTGATAATCAGATAAATCAAAGCTACAACCAACATGGTCTCTAGTGAAAGAAAGGTCCTTGAAATATATTCGCGTCCCCTTCGAAGAATATCACTGAGTGCAATGGTAGATACGAGGGATGAGTCCTTGAGCATCGAGATAAACTCGTTCCCTATGGCCGGAAGTATAACTTTTATCGTCTGGGGTAAAATCACATATCTGAAGGCTTGACTACGACTCATTCCTAAGGCGATCGCGGCTTCCATTTGACCTTTTGGGATCGCTTGGATACCCGCCCTGACAATTTCACCCATGTAGGCTCCGAAACAGATAGCCAAGGCGGCTACGGCTGCGACAACTCCTTCGATCCTGAATATCCTGCCCATGGCGTAATAGATGAATATCAACTGGACGAGCAAGGGGATTCCGCGGATGAATTCAACATACACTCCGCTGATCATGGTAATTGCATGGTGTTTTGAAACAGAACCTAATCCACAGAACAACCCTATGATAATTGAACCAAGGATTGCAAATATGGTGACCTGAAACGTCATCGGAACACCTTTGATCGTAACGAGGAAAATTGATCTGAACGGATCGGGTTTGAAGAGGACCAGTGTTCCCAAAACCAATATGGCCAGGATGAAAGTGATTCGCCACGAATTCATCACGTGATGGTCATGCTTGCTTGGTATAAGCACGCCATCGGTCATCTGTATCAATGTCGGCCCGGAGGGTTTCTTCTCTACTTTTGAAACTAAGTTTTTCACTAAATCGGGACGTGCCTTGATTTGGTGATCTATGTGTGTATCTTTATCCATATCATGTTGAATCTAAATACATATGCAATGGTTGTCAATTATTATTGAATATTTATACATATAATTTAAATTGGGCGATTTCAAAATAGAGAAATCGCCCGAGAATTGCATATTCCAGATTTATAAGATATTCCACTTCTTTTTCAGCTCTGCAAGAGTTCCGTCTTGTTCAATCTTTATCAACCCTTCGTTGACGAGCTTGAGCAGTTCGGCGTCTTTTTTGTTCACTGCTATCGCAATGTCTTCTTCTGTGAACGGTGCGCCGATCACCACCAACTTGCCTTGGTAATTCTTGTTGGCGAGCACGAAGTCACTAGCGATAAGAGAGTCGCAGACAACACCTTCAACATTGCCGTTCAGCATATCTTCGATCGCAAGACCGATATCATCGTAAGCACGACGTTCCACCGGATAGGACTCAAGGGAGATATCTCCGGTGGTTCCCATCTGGACACCAATTTTCTTTCCGCTAAAATCATCTATACTCGAGTAACTCGATGATTTTGCTGCAGTAGTTATCACGACCTGCCCCACGTTGAGAATTGGTGTCGAAAAATTCATTTCCAATTTTCTTTCTTCAGTAACGGTGACGCCAGAAGAAACCGCATCGTATGCACCGTTGTACAATCCTGCGAAAATTGTCTCCCACGGTACGTTTTTTACTTCGATATTCTTGCCAACCGCCTTACCGATAGCATGTACGAGATCAACTTCAAATCCCACGAGGGCTCCAGCTTCGTCAATAAACTGCATCGGCGGCCATGTGGCGTCGGTCGCGAATACGTAATCGGGTGTTTCCTTTGCGCCTGCCCCGAATAGAGAAACCGATATACATGCAATAATTATCATTGCCAGAACAACGCGTTTCATAATAAAACTCCTTTATTAGGTATCTTTATACGCGGAATATACACTAAACCGTAATTTTATGCAATATATTTTGCATATTCATGCATAAATATTCGTAAGGTAAGGTATGAAATTGTATTTTTCTTACAATTACTTTATACTAGATCAACTCATTAGCGTGTATACTATGTGTATTCCCAAAACTCAAGGTGACGATAGGGGGGGCATTGTGAAACGAAAATCAATTAGTCTGATTATGATTCTTTTGGTATTGGTATTCACCATAGTTATCTCTGCTTGCACTACGGTTCGAGTCGATAGGATCAAGGCGACGAAGGATATTGACCTCAGCGGTGAATGGAATGATACCGACATCCGTGATGTGAGTGAAGATCTCATCAAATCCTGTCTGAAAGGCAATTGGTATTCAGCATTCACGAAGGCTAAGAAGCGAGATCCCGTGGTGATTGTCGGATCCTTCACCAATATGAGTTCAGAAAGAATCGATACCTCAATTATCACTAAGAAGATGGAAATTGCGTTCGTTGAATCGGGTGAAGTGGTATTAGTTGCCAATACGGAGGAACGCGATCCATTGAGGGACGAACGGATGAGTCAACAAATCTTTGCCAATCCGGCTACCGCCAAGGCTTTGGCAATGGAGACGGGAGCAGATTTCATGCTACTTGGTTCGGTCAAGACGGTTACAGACCGTGAAGGTAGTAAGACGGTGCAGACCTACTACGTATCCGCGCAAATGGTAGAGCTGGAAACCACGAGGATTGTATGGCTTGACGAATCGACGATAAAAAAAGTGATTGATAGGTCAGCGTACACATGGTGATTCGTCTCAATCGAAGCGTACGTAGCTTAATCGTCGTTTTCTGCTGTGTTGCCATCTTCATTTTTTCCGGTTGTGCATCGTTGGATTTTGACTTGGTTGACATGGGGTGGCAACGAGGCGAGGCCTTGGAGGCATACCGGCTGCTCCAAGACCAGCGTAATGTACTGTATAACCATAACGATGAGGTGCTGTACTTGTTGGATGCAGGGCTATTAGCCCATTATGCCGGACTCTATGCAGAATCGAATGCCCATTTGATTGAAGCAGAACGACTAATAAAAGAACACTTTACGATAAGTATCAGCAGCGAATTCGGAACGTTCGTGGCAAATGACACCGTTCGTCCGTATCGGGGAGAAGATTATGAGGATGTCTACCTCAACGTCTTTCTCGCACTTAATCATTACCATCTGAACGATATGGAAAACATGATGGTTGAACTGCGTCGCGCGGATTTAAAACTTCGTGAATTGCAAAAGAAATATGAAGGACCTCTCAAACGTTCGAATGCTGACGGTGTGTTGGAAGACACATCGTATCAATCGGTTAAGTTTTCCAATTCTGCACTTGTGCGTTACCTCAGCCTGCTTGGGTACAGGACTGTGGGTAAACGTGATGATGTCCGTATTGATCTTGAACAATTAAAAAGGGCATTTGATTCCCAATCTAATGTCTATACTTTTCCGGTTCCGCAATCTATTGACGAAGAAGCGACATTCGATAAACGGCCAAGGCTTAATATCATTGCTTTCAGCGGAGCAGGACCGATAAAGCATGAGGTGACGAGACGGATTGCGGTAGATTATCACCATTATATAAAAATCGCACTTCCGGAGATACAAGAACGGTTTTCACCTATTCGTACGGTCGTTGCGATTATCGGAAATAAACAACGAATAGAGTTGAGTCTGTTGGAAAGCCTGTCGTCTGTTGCCAGGGAAACATTTAATTTGAATCGAGCTTTGATCGAGGCAAAAACAATAGTAAGAGCTTTGGCAAAAGGAACCGCCAGCATCGTCGCTGATGCCGCATCCGAGAATTCAGAAGGTTCCGCTTCTTCATGGTTGTCGTTTGCTTCCTGGTTCCTTCAATTATACCAAGAAGTAACCGAACAGGCTGATTTGCGCATTTCAAGATACTTCCCCGCAAACGCTTGGGTTACGGGCATTCCGATTTCTGAAGGGAAGGTCTCGATAACATTAGAATTTATAGGATGGAATGATCAAGTATTGTGGACTCAGGATATCGGTCCGGTCGATATTGTATCTGGCGGGTTGAACCTGGTCGAGGCGTACTGTCCTTTCTAGTTAGGCAAGAACTACCGTAACGAGTATCGCGATCACAAACCCCAGAATCAATCCAGCCGATACTTGGGTGAAGTTATGGCCAAGCATTGTTTTCAGGTTTTCCGGAGTAAATTGTCCATCTTCGTGAATTTTCGTGAGGATTCGGCTCCACTCATTGATTACCTCCGCCTGTTTCCCCGCTGCTCTTCGAATACTCATCGCATCATGGATGACGATCGCTGCGAATACGAATGAGATGGCAAATTGCATACTTTTCAAACCTTCGATTATATAGATGCTAGTGGTCAAGGCAACAACGGCGGACGTATGAGAGGAAGGCATTCCGCCGGTCGTGAAGAACAAGTGGTAACTAAATTTTTTATCCAACGCCCATGACACGAACGGTTTTAAGAACTGAGCCAAGAGCATCGCAATAACTGCCGACAACAGCGGTCGGTTCGTCAATATGAACGACATAGTTGAAGTCTACATATTTTTATCTTCTGATTCAACTGCTTGGCTTGTCGATAATCTGACAATACGATACTCTAGGGCATCATGGTGGAAAAGCGTTCACAAACCCTGCAGACCGTAACCTTAAACAGCGCTTCTTTTATTGCACAATTTGCCATTTCGATGGTCAATTTTTCTCTCATCTATCATCTGAGGGCAATGTTTTCTCTATCAGCCCAAATGATCGGAATCGCGGCTTCGACCTACACGTTAAGCTATTTCTTTTTTTGTATAATGCTAGAACAGCCTTGTTCCCATATCCGGCCAAGACACTGTGTCGAAGTGTCTATGATTGGGATGTCTTTATCAATTATATGGATTATCTGGAGCCGACAAATCTGGCAGGTGTTCTTTGCTTTGATACTGTACGGACTGTTCATGGCGATGCTGTGGCCTCAAGTCATGGGATGGTTATCCAGAGGTAAAGAGGGCGAACGACTCAACCGGGCTACCAGTTCATTTAATTTCTCTTGGAGTTTTGGTGCGGGCCTTTCTCCGTTGCTCGCTGGTTTTTTAGTTGAGAAATCCACTGAAATACCCATGATGGTTGGGATAGTGCTTTTGTTATTCACGTTTTTGTTGATAGTAATGGCAACTTATCTAGTTCCCTCAATCAGAGCGACTACGAGTGAAGCCAGTAACAGAATGACCGAACAAAAGGAAGATTCCAGCACTCCATTACGGTTCTTGTGCTGGGCGGGCGTCCTCACAGTGTATATTGCTCTCAGCGTCATGCAGACAATCTTCCCATTGCATGCCCTCGATTCGCTAAAGATTCCCGAGCGAATGGTAGGTTTGCTCATGTTGATCAGGGGATTGGCTACCTCACTTGTCTTTGTCTACACGGGAAGCGTTTCATGGTGGCAGTTCAAGCGTTCGATTGCCTTAGCCGTTCAGATTCTGGTCGCCATAGTATTCATCATCGGTTCCCTGTTTGTCGTTTCAACACCTTATTGGGCATACGCTATACTATTTCTGCTCTTTGGAACACTTTTATCCTTTGCGTATACATTAAGCATCTTCCATGGAGCTTCAGGCAGTGTCCGCAGAGCCAAAAGAATGATGATTCACGAAATACTCCTTACCACAGGTTCGATCATAGGGGCAACATTCGGTGGAACGATCTATCAACATTTCGGATTTACAAAAGTAATGTGGTGGTGCGGCCTATTGGTGTTGATTCCTGTCGCCGTATCATTAGCTGGTACTCCTACTCGGAAACAGAAACCGGTTATCGATGTCAAATCATAATACTTCGGAGGTGATAACATGCAAATTCATCAAAGCACGACAGTCCAGATGAAAGAGGGAGCATTGGTTGTCCCGAATCATATCACTGTCCCCTATATCGAAGGTGACGGGATTGGCCACGAAATTACTGAGGTCGCCCTTACTGTCCTTGATGCAGCAATCTCATTTGCATACGGTAAAGCAAAATCGATTGTCTGGAAAGAGGTTCTTGCGGGGCAAAAGGCTTTTGATAGAGTTGGCACATACTTGCCTGACGAAACCCTTGAAAACATAACGGCTTCTAAGATAGCGATAAAAGGACCTTTGGCAACTGCGGTTGGCAAAGGAATGCGTAGCCTTAATGTTGCATTGCGCCAACAATTGGATTTGTATGTGTGTCTTCGTCCGGTGAGGTATTTCACTGGCGTTCCGTCGCCGGTGAAGAATCCTCAATTAGTCGATATGGTGGTGTTCAGGGAAAATACTGAAGATATCTATGCGGGGATTGAATGGAAATCCGGCACCGAAGAAGTACGGAAAGTAATAACATTTCTTTCACAAGAGATGAATGTTAAAAACATCAGGTTCCCCAAAACAAGCGCAATCGGTATTAAACCGGTAAGTGAAGATGGTTCGAAGCGCCTGATCAAGGCAGCGATTGACTATGCCCTGTATCATAACAGATCTTCGGTGACGTTGGTGCACAAGGGAAATATCATGAAATTCACTGAAGGTGGATTCAGGTCTTGGGGCTACGAACTTGCCCGCGATGATTATGGTGCAACTCAAAATGTGAAAGGAGTCTGGGAAATTTCGCGGGGAACGAACCCGCCGTTGATCATAAAAGATTGCATCTGTGATGCTTTTTTGCAAAATATCCTGGTCAAAGCGGCAGATTATGATGTGATAGCGACGTTGAATCTTAATGGAGATTATGTCAGTGATGCGTTGGCTGCTCAAGTAGGGGGGATAGGAATCGCACCCGGAGCTAATATCAACTATTCGACCGGGATGGCGATTTTTGAAGCAACCCACGGAACAGCACCCGATATCGCAGGTAAGAACATGGCCAACCCGCTATCAATGATTCTCTCGGGTGAGATGCTTTTACGGTACATACGGTGGAATGAAGCTGCCGACCTCTTGATTTCCTGTATTGAAAAGACCATAGCCGATGGTTATGTTACCGCTGATTTCTACCATTTGATGCAACAAGATGGACATGAAGCCACCCTTTTAGGGACTCGCGAATTTTCTCAACACTTGGTACGCACTATGGGCAAGCCACTGTGAGCTTGCCCGCTGTGATGCATTTCAGCGTTCAGAAATCGTTTTGACCGTTCTGCCTTGTGGCCCATCGTACACCTGGCGTGGACGGCCGATCTTTTGATAAGGATCTTTCTTCCATTCAAGCCAGTGGGCTATCCAACCGGGCAAGCGGCCGATTGCAAACATACACGTGAACATGTTCGTCGGGATTCCTAAAGTTCTGAAGATCAGGCCGGTGTAGAAGTCAACGTTCGGATACAGATTTCGTTCTTTGAAGTAATCATCAGAAAGTGCTACTTCTTCAAGTTCCATCGCCATGTCCAATAACGGATCGCTATGACCGTTTCTGGTAATCACTGCCTTGCACAGGCTTTTGGCAATCTTCGCCCTCGGGTCAAATGTCTTGTATACCCTATGCCCAAACCCCATCAACAGATATGGATTACGCTTGTCCTTAGCCATTTCGACCATTTCTTTGACTGATTGTTTCTCAATATGCGCTTGGTGAAGCATTTCGATGACTGCTTGATTTGCTCCGCCGTGTTTGGGACCCCATAATGCGCAAATACCTGCGGACACAGACGCATACAAATTGGCCTCCGCACTTCCGATCAGGCGTACGGCAGTTGTCGAACAGTTTTGTTCGTGGTCGGCGTGCAAGATAAGCAACTGGTTAAGAGCTTTGACATGTAACGGATCTATCACATACTCTATGACCGGAGATTTGAACATCATATTCAAAAAATTCTCGCAATAACTATATTTATAACTCGGATTGACGAAATCTTCTCCTTTCATGTGGCGATAGGTGAAGGCGGTGATTGTCCGTATCTTTGAAATCAGTCGAGTCACTGCGAAGTCAATCTGAGCTTCCGGATCGATATCATCCATTTCAGGATAGAATGCAGACAAAGAGACTGACATAGCCGCAAGAATCGACATAGGATGGGCTTCGGCAGGATATTGGCGGAAAAAGGTTTGCATATCATAGTGCAATAACGATTCGTTGTTCAGCAAATCAGCATACCGTTTCCGTTCTTTAACATTGGGCAGTTCTCCCTTAACCAACAGATAGGCTACTTCTACGAAATCACAATGCTCCACCAAATCTTCAATGTCATAGCCCCTGTATCTCAAAACTCCCTGCTCGCCGTCAATGTAGCAGATGGAAGAAGTACAGGATCCTGTGTTAACAAATCCCGGGTCATAGGTAATAAAACCGGTATCTTTTCGTAAGGATCTGATATCGATCGACCTCCCGCCCATAGTATCGGTGATCACCGGCAGGGTCATCGGTTCTTGATTCGGTAACGACAATTTGGCGAATTCTTTGTTAATCTCCATAAAAACTCCTTTTCATGCGTCTCAGGCTGAAGGGCTTCCCGCTATGCGGTCCAATGCCAATATCAATGCTTGAGTTCCATACTTACCTTGCCCGGCTCCCTGCATGGCGATATATAATTGACGAACAAGTGCTAAACCGGGAAGACAAAGGCCCATCTTTTGTGCTTCTTCCAATGCGATACCCATGTCTTTTACAAAATGGTCGATGAAGAATCCCGGTCCGTAATTATGGTTGAGGATCCGTGGGGCAAGATTGTCTAATGTCCAGCATCCGGCAGCTCCTTTACTTATGGTTGCAACCATTGCCTCAAGATCCAACCGGGCTTTCTTTGCATACACCAGAGCTTCGCAAACACCGATCATGGTTCCGGCGATGACAATCTGATTTGACATCTTGGTATGCTGGCCGGCTCCAGGATTTCCCTGCAGTCTCACTGAGGTTCCCATCGCATTGAAAAATGGCAAGACGGTATCGAATGTCTCTCGTGTTCCTCCAGCCATGATTGAAAGTCTGGCTTCCCTGGCTCCTACATCACCGCCCGAAACCGGAGCATCAATCGAATCGCATCCGATTTCTTTTGCTCTTTCATGAATCCGGATGGCAAGCGAAGGCTTTGTCGTAGTCATATCGACAAGAATTTTCCCGCTCTGAAGGGTTGTGAAAATGCCTGATTTCCCAAAGTATACTTCTTCTACATCCTCTGGATATCCAACGATCGTAAAGATGATGTCAGACTGTCGGGCAACCTCGGCGGGACTGTTTGCTCTTATTGCCCCCGCACGGACCAAATCTTCGGTTTTTGAGACGCTCCTGTTATAGACAATGGTAGAAGAGGCTAGGGGCATGATGTGTGAACACATCGATTTTCCCATCACTCCTGTTCCGATCCATCCCACAATTGGTTTCTTTTCGTCATGTTTCATGTTGTAAACGTCTCCTTCTTAGCAAGATGTGAAGTATATTAACGGATTTTCAATGTAATGGATACCAAAATTTTTCTACTCTCAGGCTTCACCTCGTGATGAAAGGCATGTATAGTGTGATCGTGAGGAACAAAAAACAATTCCTCGGAGGCTGGAATGAAATTGCAAGGTACCGAGCCTAAAAACGAATCTGTCAGTGAGATGGCCGAATTCTTCAAGGTATTCGGAGATTCCACACGATTGCGTATTCTTTTTTTGCTCGGTAAGGGAGAGCTTCCGGTTAACAGCATCTCCGAAGCATTGCAAATGGGACAGTCCGCCATAAGCCAACAACTCAAACTCTTGCGGGCTTCCAGATTGGTAAAGACCAGAAAAGAGGGTAGAAGTGTGTTTTATAGCCTTAACGATGACCATATCGCCAAAATCCTCTCACTCGGTCTGGATCATATCAACGAACCCCAATAGGAATTATTCCTTTTTCTCATCCATCGCCCTTGCCTTGAGCCAATAATGATGGGCTTGGAGCCGTATGGCATTGATGTTGATGAATCCCTTGCAATCGACGGGTTGATAACCGCCTGAGACTTCCATGCTTCCAAGAGCTTCGTTGTACAACGAATACGGGCTGGAAACTCCAGCACCTATCATGTTTCCTTTATAAAGCACGACTTTTGCCGTTCCGGTTATTAGTTCCTGGCTTTTGTCGAATGCTGCCGAAAGGAAATCGAACTCGGGACTGAACCAATACCCATTATAGATGAGTTCGGCATACTTCGGCATCAACATATCCCTGAGGTGCATGACTTCCTTATCCATGCAAATCCCTTCCAAGTCCCTGTGGGCAAACCACAAGATACTACCTCCCGGAGTTTCATAGACACCGCGGCTCTTGATGCCGATATAACGGTTTTCAACCATATCGACCCTTCCGATGGCATTATCATGACCCAATGTGTTGAGATAGAGGAACATATCCAGCGGATCGGACTTCTCGATGCCATCGGTTTCGTTGGTTACCTTTACGGGAATTCCGTCGATGAATTCAATCGCTACCACCGTTTCTCTGTCAGGAGCATCTTGAGGGCTCAGGGTGTGTGAAAAGACTTCCGAGGGACAGCGCATCGCGGCATCCTCGAGGATTCCTGCCTCATGGCTGATATGTAACAAATTTTCATCTTCACTATACGGTTTTTTTGTCGATGCCTTTACTGGGATGTCGAATTGTCTGGCGTAAGCGATCATGTCACTGCGACCTTCGAACTGACCAAGCCATTCAGGATCTTTCCAAGGTGAGATAATTTTGACTTCAGGCATCAGGGCATAATAACCGAATTCAAAACGAACCTGATCATTTCCTTTACCTGTAGCACCGTGGGCTACATACAGCGTGCCCTCTTTCTTTGCAATTTCGATATGATATTTGGCAATCAGGGGTCGGGCGATTGATGTTCCTAACAAGTACTTTCCTTCATAAAGCACATTCGCTTTGGCTGCTTTGAATATATACTCGGTGACAAATTCTTTTCGAAGATCCAACACATATACGTTGGAGGCTCCGGTCGCGTACGCTTTTTTCTCGATCGCATTAAAATCTTCGTTTTGTCCGACGTTGGCAACATATGCGATGACGTCAAAACCCTTGTTCACCAGCCATTTGAGAATCACCGATGTATCCAATCCACCGCTATACGCCAATATCACTTTTTCTTTTGCCATATGATTACCTCTATATTCCTGCATATAAGCACAGGGAATGGAGTGAATATTGCATAAAAATTAATAATTATCAAGCTATTAATGTATATTTATGCAAAAAAAGTATAATATTTAGTATGTGCTGTTACATTGATTAGATATATTTATATTGACATAGTGAACATGAAAATGTAATATCTTGATGATATCAAAAAGATATCACATAATTGAATGCCCGCATTACTCAGGAGGCTCGTTCATGATCATGTTACAGTCTGTGACAAAACGTTATTCGCAATCCAAACCGCCAGCGGTGGATAATATGACCCTTTCTGTCCCGCAAGGTAAGATATTTGGCTTTCTCGGCCCGAACGGAGCGGGGAAGAGTACTACGATAAAAATGATAGTCGGTCTTTTGAGGCAGGATTCGGGAACGATTAGTGTGGGTCCGTACGATAATATTTCAGATCCGGTCGCATTGAAGCGGGCTATCGGATATGTTCCTGACGAACCTCTGTTCTATGAAAATATGACCGGTAATCAGTACCTTCGTTTCATTGCAGATATTTTTGAAGTTCCAAAAACAGCTGCTTCGGAAAGAATAGGCAAGTGGGCTAAACGGTTTACATTGACTGAAGCCTTGGATGACCGTATCTCATCTTATTCGCGTGGGATGAAACAAAAGCTTGGAGTGATCGGAGCATTAATCCACGACTGCAAGGTCCTTATCCTGGATGAACCCATGGTGGGCTTGGATCCGCGGGCTTCATTTACACTCAAGGAAGTGATGAGGGAGTTTTGCAACAACGGAGGGACAGTGTTCTTTTCCACACACGTCATGGATGTCGCCGAACGATTGTGTGACACCGTTGGAATCATCAATCGTGGAAAACTGGCAGCTTGCGGTACGTTCGCCGAGCTGAAAAATTCGACAGGGGAACAACAGGCTACCCTGGAACAAATTTTCTTGGAGTTGACCGATGGCGAAGACGAAACTACTGTTGCTCATTAAGGCAAACAGACGGCAATCATCATTTCTTGAACAGTTGGGAATAAGTTCCGCAACAGCGAGAAAGCCAGCCAAACCCATCAATCGGGCTAAAAAGATTACCGCCACCGCATTGATCATCGCTGCATTGTTTGTTGGTTTCGGGTCACTCATGGTGATGTTAGGGGCTAACTACAGGCAATTGGAATTGATCGGAAGTTTTATCGGGATTAAAGGGCTCAGTCTGTTCATGGGATCGTTGATTGCCGCCGTGGTCACTTTTACCTATGCGACGTATACCGCAGGTTCGATGTTGTATCGGGCAAACGACCTCAAAATGTTGGTAACATTACCGGTTAGCGAAAATGATTTATTCGTTTCACGGTTCATTCTACATTATCTGACCAATATCTCGTTGTATGTTGCAGTCATGATTCCCGCCTTGTTCGTTATCGCGATAACATACGGTTTTTCGTTCAGGATCATCTCTATGGGATTACTGGTGTTGTTAATCGGACCTGTTCTGCCGATATCTCTTTCAATGTTATATGCGAGACTGTTTGCGACGACCGGTAGAAATGGAGGAAAGCGACGTTATACCGAAGTCATAGCCTTGTTTGTAATGTTCATTCTCCTGGTCGGACTGCAAAGCATCTCAAGCAGGTGGCTTAGAGAAGGATTTTCCGAGACAACTATTGCCAATCTGGCCGCCATGTTCGGGAATTTGTTCTCTACTCTTTTCAAGTGGTTCCCGCTAGCTTCATGGAAAACTCGCATGATCGTTCCCGATTCTGTTGCCTCGATGCTCCGATCTCTGGCTTTGTTCGTGATACTTTCCGGATCGATTTTATTCGTGTCGATCGCGTTTGGAAAACAAAATTATAGTAAACTTCTATTACAATCCATCAGTGAATCGAACGGAACAAGAACAAAGAGGAAAAAGAATTCCATAGCATCCTATGAGGCTCCCATTCATTATCGAAGTCCCATTAAAGTTCTTGTCATGAAGGAATTCGTACTGATCAACTCACAAAACTCGTATATGATGGAACTCTACGCAGAAGCTGCCATACCACTCATACTGGTCATCGTTTATTTTATCGGAGGCACATTAGGGGATGTCGCGGTTATGGTGAATTCTCTGTCTTCATCAGACGCATTCCCCTTCATGTATTGCGGAGTGTTATTGGCGATGGCTACAATTTCAATGATGAGTTCGACGAGCATTTCACGCGAAGGCCGTTTGTTCGATTTCTCAAAAATTTTACCGGTGTCTCCAAACACTCATGTGAAAGCGAAAGTCCTGGCCCATCTGTTGTTATTTGGATCGACCTACCTGATTTTCATGATCATAGGGTTGTTCTTTCTACCGGTTTCACCCGTGCATCTGTTATGGATGATTCCCTTGGGATGGCTGTTGATCACATTGTCGAGCTTTACGTCTCTGGCAATAGATTATAGTCGTCCTCGATTGGAATGGAAATTACCTCAACAAGCCGTGAAGCAGAACATGAACGGAATGTTGGGGATGATCGTCTCGCTTATCACGATAGCGATATTCGCGGGAATCATGTATGTGTTGCTCATCGTCCTTGGCCTGCATGCTATAATCGTAGGAATATCGCTTGTGGTGGTGTCGGCACTCAGTCTGATTCCGGCTTGGAAAGTGGTAGTAAAAGCAGCCGGGCGTTGTTATGCCGCTGCCTGATCAAGGAACGGTCGCGACCGTTACCAGATCAATCTGGATTGATCCGGATGATGCAGGGCCGAAAAGATTCACAGGATACTTTCTGATACTGGTCAGATAGGGCGTATCTGTGTTTTCTTGAAAGATTTCAACGTAGATATGATGAGTTTCAGAACTGACGATTTCTCTTTCATCATAACGTAAAGTAAAATTCACTGGGAATTTTTGAGGATTCCTAATATTTTGGACGGCAAGAGTTTTTTCGGTCATGGTAGCATTGTCAAGACTGCTCAAGGTGATTTCTATACGTATCTTCGAGGGGAAATAGATAGTGTTGGGGTAGTGGATGGTTCCGGTTATCACCTGGAAAGAGTTTGTCTGGGCTGAAGATGAGGTTGTTTGAGATGGGGATGCACATGAAAAAATTCCGATGCATGAAATGCATAGGATCAACAATTTGATCAAATTGAGGAACACATTTTTCAAGGCTATCCTCCGTACTACCACTATAATATAGCGTCAGGATAATTTATTTTTAAGTGGGGTGAAATAAGAAATTTTGATTTACACCAATAGTTGAACAATTTATATCGTGATTGGTTTCATTATTGATTGCACATTTCAATGCCTATTTTTGAGAAATATGTAGTAATTATGTGATTTTTGTTAAAAATAGTTGACATCGTGTTTTTTTTGACTACCATGGTTAATAAATAAACATTATATTTATAAATAGATAAGGTGTCGGTACAATGCGTGATGTAAAACAAATGGAACAAAAAGAATCGGCCGAAAAGCTGAGTCACTTTGGGGTGCGACCGTTATCACATCGGGTCGCTATCTATCGGTATTTGATGGACAATAAGAATCACCCAACCGCCGATACTATTTATACGGACTTGAAAGGTTCGATGCCCTCGCTTTCACGTACGACCGTCTATAATGTGTTGAACCATCTTTGTGAAAAAGGAGCGGTTCGAAAGGTATCGATTGAGGAACACGAATCACGATACGATGCCGATATCAGCGATCATATCCATTTCAAGTGCATGCTCTGCAAAAAAGTCTACGATTTGGTTGCTGTTCCATTTCCAGAGGTCAAACTTCCTGCAAATTTCACAAGTGTGACCACACAAGTCAACATCGAAGGAATCTGTCCGGATTGCTCGGTAATCGGGTAATTAATTCTTAATCAGAAGAATCCCACTATGAAAATAGACAGGAGGCCAACATCGTCGGCCTCCTGAAAAATCAATCTCTAGGAATCGTCATTCATCGAGCGGGCTGTACAGTTTGTTAAAGTACACCATGTCGGTTGAGAATATCTTTTCCAACTGCGGAATTGTCTTCTTGTATGATTCAAGGGTTCTCCACAATGTAAAGAACTCAGGATCAGCTTCGTATGCATCGGCATAAATATTTGTAGCTCTTGCATCCGCGATTCCTTTGATTTTTTCAGATTCTGCATAAGCTTGGCTGATAATATTCTTTTTGTCGTTTTCAGTCTTACCAAGCCATTTTGCGTGCTGTCCTTGACCGTATGAGCGATATGCTTCTGCAATCTGATTTCGTTCCTTGATCATTCTTTGATAAACGCTTTGAGTCAAATCATCACTATAACGAATCTGACGGATAACGATATCGATGATTTTAATACCAAATTCTTGTTCGGTTGATCTCGAAGCTATTTCTAGCATCCGCTGTGAAAGATTCTCACGTCCAATCTGGATAGTTTCCTGCTTAGCGCTTGTTGATGTCAAATTCCTTAATTGATCTGCATCTTCAAGATTTTCAACATTCTGTACCTGTTCGACCAACGTAATCAAGTTTATGTCATTCGTACTTCTGACAGCCTCATTAAGGAAATTTTCACTAATGATTGTCCTGATAGTAGAATTGATGATATCACTAAGTCTCGAGCTCCCTACTAGAAGTGTGTTAACCGATTCATAGAAGAGACTTGGGTTGGTGATTTGCCAACGAGCGGTCGTATCAACCCAGATGAATTGGTTTTCCTTCGTCGGTATTCTCTGGGGTTCGCCATCCCATGAAAGAATTTTCTGAGGGTAACGGATGACAGTGTCGACCAAAGGAATCTTGAATTTTAATCCAGCCTCTGTTTCATTATTTACAATCTTTCCAAATCGGGTAGTGACTGTCTGTTCACCTTCATGGACAACATAAAATGGTCCTAAAAGAAGGAAGATTATCAACAAAACACCGACAACAACGAGCGTTGTAACTAATTTTTTCATTTTACACCTCCAGTCGGCGTTCCGATATTTGCCAATGGGAGGAAGTTTTCAAGCACCTTATCAATCAAAAGAAGTGAGCCGGTGTCGCCAGCCTGGCTGAGTATGGTTTCCATTGTTTCAATATATAAGCGTTGGCTGGTAATTTCTTTGCTCATCTCATAAGCTTCGCGAACAGAATTAAAGCGTGCTACATCTCCCTGTGCGTTGTTCACTCTCTCAGCTGCATACCCTTCGGCGATTTGAATGAGACGACTTGCTTCACCCTGTGCTTTTGGAATTTCCTGGTTGTAACTTTGCTTACCTTCATTGATGAACCGATTCATGTCTTGGATAGATTTGTTGACGTCTTCGAACGCATCCTGTACTTCACCTATCGGTGGGACAATATTCTGCAGCCTTACGGTGACAATTCTAATACCCAATTCATATGAATCAAATGTTTTTTGCATCATCTCTTGGGACTTGACTTCAATCGATGAACGTTCACTTGACATAATGGCAAGAATCGGCAAATCGCCAACAAGCTGGTTGATAACGCTTTGACTGATATCACGGATGGTCCGTTCTTTCTCCTGTACATTGAAGAGCCAATAGCTTGGGTTTTCAATCCTATACTGGATAATCCATTGGACATCTACGATATTTAGGTCTCCTGTCAGCATGGTGGATTCATTTTCAGCCATTGACGCGGTGGAGAAAATACTGTATTGGCTCGTATTTGTCGATTGTCCGAACGACATGGTTTGAACCACCTGGGTCGGTACATTGTAATTCTTATCAATACCGAGCGGTAATTTCGTTTGTAAACCAGGGCCAACAGTCCTATTGTATTTGCCAAACCGTAGTACAACTGCTTGTTCGGTTTGGTCAACCACGAAGAAACTGCTCATGATCAATATGATGATAAACACCACACCGATTGCAGCAAGTATTAGCTTCGGGCTTAAATGCAACGGCTTTCGGGAAGCCGCATCTGCACTGCTCATCAATTCCTCCTTGCGGGAAAATCTACACGACCCGCTTACTCTAGTGTATATGAGTGAAAGTCAATCGTCAATGAAGCAAGAGAAATTGATGCTCTAAGAGGGTTAAATCGGTGTGTAATGTGGGATGTTAAATAAAATCACTGTCTAATGCAAAAATATTACGACGCCATACGTACAGAAGTTGCCTGATTCATGACATTGCCCGAAACAGGGAATGGTTGTCTATTTTTTAGCATTGACAAATGCTAGAAGCAAGAAAATTCTTTTCAGTAAAATGTAACAATTTTAAAAACCTTTATCATATTATAGAATAATGAAATGATTTAAATTTATTTACTTTGACACTGATGACCAATATTGTCAAATCTATCTTTCCATGCCATTTTATCTGATAACAGATGACATTTGTAATGAATTGAAAACCATGTGATAACTTCTATCATGTTCCATAAGATTTCGAATATGTCCATAGTAGTCATACCGATTGCAAAATAAATGTCATGACGGTATAGTGATGGTCATGAAAAAACGTTTGATAACCTCAGCATTGCCCTATGTAAACAATATCCCGCATTTGGGTAACATCATACAGGTGCTTTCCGCAGATTGCTTTGCAAGATACTGCAGATCAAAGGGATACGAGACCTTGTATGTATGTGGTACTGATGAATACGGAACTGCAAGCGAAACGAGAGCCCTTAAAGAAGGACTCAGTCCGAGAGAGCTCTGTGATCGATATAATCTGATCCATCAGGACATATATAATTGGTTCAACATCTCGTTTGATGTATTCGGACGGACAAGCGATCCCAAACAGACTGAAATTGTTCAGGATATTTTCAAGAAGGTCGATAAGGCAGGGTATATCACCGAACAGACACTGGAACAGCTGTACTGTGAACATGACCAACGGTTTTTAGCTGATCGTTTCGTCGAGGGAACCTGTCCAAAATGTGGTTCCACAGGAGCTCGGGGGGACCAATGCGATGATTGCGGCACATTGCTCGATCCCACAGAATTGATCGGGCCGAAATGCGGAGTGTGTCACAATACGCCGATCTTGAAGAAGACCAAACACCTCTATATCAATTTGCCCAAAGCTTTGCCAATGCTGGAACAATGGATCGACACTGCTTCGGTAGAGGGATTCTGGGCTCGTAACGCGATCCAGACAACCCGGTCTTGGATTCGTGACGGATTGAGAGAACGAGCGATCACGAGAGACTTGAAATGGGGAATTCCGGTTCCAAAAAAAGGATTCGAAAACAAAGTCTTTTATGTTTGGTTCGATGCCCCGATAGGATATATTTCAATCACCGCCGGTGCAATCGCAGATTGGCAATCGTGGTGGCTCAACCCCGACCAGGTCGATTTGTTCCAATTCATAGGTAAGGACAACATTCCGTTCCATACGGTCATCTTTCCGGCCACGCTGTTGGCAACCGGAGACAATTGGACGATGTTGCATCATATGTCCTCAACCGAATACCTAAATTACGAAGGTGGTAAATTCTCGAAGAGTCGCGGGGTGGGCGTATTTGGCAACGATGTACAGGATACCGGTATCCCAGCCGACATGTGGCGCTTCTATATCTATTATAATAGGCCGGAAAAAGCCGATGTATTGTTTACGTGGAAAGATTTCCAAGAAAAAGTGAACGGAGAATTGATCGGGAATCTTTCGAACCTCGTGAATCGAACGCTGACATTCATCAATCGATTCTATGACGGCAAGCTGCCCGAAGGGCCCATCGATCAAGATTTGGCGGATGAAATTCGAAAACGTGAAACAGAGATCGAACAACTTCTCGAACATGCCGAATTAAGAGATGCATTAAGAAATATCTTCGCATTATCATCTGTAGGAAACAAAGCGTTCCAGGATGGAGAACCATGGAAGATGCGGAAAACCGATCCTGAGACCGCAGGCGGATTGCTCAGGACACTGCTGTACCTCATACGGGATTTAGCTGTAATGGTAGAACCGTACATGCCAGATGCTTCAAAACGTCTTCTCGGATGGTTGAATTCTGAAAAGGCAACATGGTCTTCTATCGGTACTTTCGATGGATTAGCCCATATAACACCGTGTGACTATCTATTCACAAAATTAGAAGACGAACTCATAGAGACCCTGCGAAATCGTTATGCTGGGGATCAAGAATCAAGAAAAGCGGAGAATATCGTGACTGAACAACCTATTGAATCCAAACCCGAACAATTAGCAGAACGATTTGCAAAAAAAGTGCTGCTAAAGGTAGCAAAAATCGTCGAAGTTGAGCGTCATCCAAATGGCGATATGCTTTATATCCTTAAACTCGACATGCATGAGGATGAACCGCGTACGATCGTGTCCAGCATCGTTCCGTATTACAAGGAAGAAGAACTGCTCGGTCGTAACATCGTAGTGGTTTCGAATCTCAAGCCTGCTAATTTCAGGGGTGTGAAGAGCAGAGGGATGTTGTTGGCAGCCAGCGACCCCAATGCTGAAGAACATACTACCTGTGAGGTATTGTTTGCAGATGATTTTGAAGTTGGTAGTGAACTATTGCCCCAAGGCCAGCAAGCACCCGAAGAACTGAGGAGCCAGGTCAAGGCCGACCAATTTTTTGCTATGCCGATGCATACCGTAAACGGTGTTGTCCAGATTGACGGGTGTCCGATCGGAGACGGCAACAATGTGTTGGGTGCCAAACAGTATGTGAACGGAGATGTCGGCTAAAGCGAACTATCTTACTAACAGACGTATGACGATATGAAATGAATGAAGGTAGGAGGGGAGGATGGGTCGGGTTACGGTGACTCGCATATCATTACACCAGCTTGATGCAGCGAAAAACCCATTCCAAAGTGAATTTTGGGCAAAAGCGAAGCGATATTCTCAATGGGAGGCCCTTGCCTTACGCGTCCGGGTAGTCGGTCCCGATACCGGTGTGAGCGAGCCAATAATTGATGAATCCACGTTATTGGTATTGGTACGCAAGCTCTACTTGTCCTTTCATTTCGCCTACATTCCTTTCGGACCGAAAATCAATCATGTTCCCATGCCGGAAGGACAATTTTTGAGAGATTTGGCCAAAGCGATCAGGCCGATACTTCCCCGTGGCACAATCTGTCTTCGTTATGATCTGCCATGGAATGAGATTCCCGCCACAGAAGTCGCTCCGATAAATGCACGCGGATTGCATAGATGCAAAGAATCTGTGCAACCAGAGGGAACTTCGATCATATCGTTGGAAGGCGGTTACGAACATGTTCGTTCCGGATATAGAGAGAGAGCTATCAGAAACATCAGAAAATCAGTTGTGAGCGGTATTGTCGTACGTGAATGGGAACAAGATGAAGAGGTCTTCAAACAATGGTATGATGTCTATCTTCAGACCGCCAAGCGCGACGGGTTCAATGCAAGGGAAGAAAATTATCTCAAGCAATTTCTAAAGTTGGCAAATTCTTTGCCTGAAAAGATCAAACGATCAGGACGCAATAGGATGAAAGTTGAGCAGACAGGGGTTTCATCTGAGTCCGAGGTAACGTGCAATCTCTATGTAGCCTACCTTGGCAAACAACTGATCGGTGGAACGATGATCATGGAAAGTAAATTTGTCGCTGTGTACCTGTTTGGCTCATCGTTACGCGTCGATGGTATCTCATGTTCATATCTGCTCCAAGATTATGCTATCGCCAAAGCCTGTGAACACGGGCGGTTGGCCTATGATTTGTATGGGATCTCGGGTCCGGGCAATAGAGGATCTCATTTGGATGGGCTAAGATTGTTCAAGCGTGCGTTCGGAGGAGCCGTCTATTACCGCCATCCATCGATTGATTTCGTCTTTCATTTACTTCCTTGGGCGATGTATTCGAGAATCGAGTATCTACGATATCGGGCGATGAGGATGAGACAACCCAAGCGAATCAGCCAGCAATTTTCAGTTTCGCATGAAGTGTGAAGCCGCTCGCAGCGCAAGGTCTCTGAATTGGTTACCACGATCGAATTCATGCTTGAAATAGACGAAAGATGCCGCTCCAGGGGAGAGCATCAGGGCGATATTCTGTTTTTTTACCCTTTTTAACAGTTTGTTCTGCATCGAATCCATCGCCGAGTCAAATGCTTCTTTCATATTGCTGAACGGTCCGTTGAAAGCTATCGCTTCCCGCTCTAGCAGCGGAATCAATTTATTGCGGGTAAAGGAACCTTCGAGCAGATGGATGCTCAGCGCGCGCTTCAAGGCTTGTGCCATCGGTTCAGCTTGCAAGTTTTTGTCAGTACCGCCACAGATCAATACGTATTGCCACGGACATGCGGATGTTGAGAATGCGACCGCTTCGGGGATGGTTGCCGATGAGTCATTGATAAATACGACGGATCCGGCTACTGCAACTTGTTCTTGCCTATGGGGAACGCCTCTGAACGTACCTAAGGCGGTAAGTATCTCTTTTGACTGTAAACGCAATCTCCTGCAAATTGCCCACGTTGGCCTGAATTTAACATCAAGGCGTTTGTTACCGGGGATTTGGTCAAACGATATGATGTGCTCCGATCCGGCAGCTGAATTGGATTTGACTTCTTCATACACTTCTTGGCTGACTAGCAGTTGCCGACTTTTACTGGCCAACAATAAGTATTTATCCTTTTTATAGGAATCGAAATCACCATAGCTGTTAAGGTGGTCCGGAAACAGTGAAGTGAGCACAACCATTTTAAAAACCGGCAGGCTATTGCCCATGACCGTGTACATATCTCTTATCTGCCATGAAGATAATTCAACCACCAGGTATTTTGGCATCGCCTGATTAGCCTTTTCACGGTTTTGCAGATCACTCAAAACAGAAAATCCGCTGATTCCCATGTTGCCGCACTGGATCGCTTCATGACCGTTTGAATTCAAAACATGTGAAACAGCAGCTGCTGTGGTGGTTTTTCCTTTGGTTCCGGTAATTGCGATGATATCGATACCTTTGAGCAATGCTGAAGAGAAAAGAAATGTAATGTCTGTTTCTACGCGTTTGGCACATTCCAACAGCGGATTGTTTGCAGCGACCGCAGGATTCTTGATTACTATATCAGCCCAGATAAAGTCTTCTTTGCGGTGTTCTTGAACAATAGCGGTTGCCCCGTGGCTTTTCAAGATGGCTAGCGGAGTTCCCAGGACAGCTTCGCTGCGTAAGTCGGTAATCCTGACTTCATCTTGTCGGTCAAGGAAATACTTGGCAGCAGAAAACCCTCCTCCAAGTGTCCCAAGGCCAAAGATGAGTATCTTCATATGATTCTCTCCCTATGCAATGAAATTATTACAAAATAATAATTGCATCAAGGTTAATTCATTAAAATCGTTCAACCCTCATGATAAAATCAAGAATATCGGCACGGTGGTTACAAAAATTAAGTTATTCCCCGTACCTCTTGACCTTCATCGCTCAACAAAGCATAATGAGCCGTTACTTGAAATTTGGTATTTGATACCCGAAGGATAAGGAGCTGAACTGTGCCCTGCGGAAGAAAAAGAAAAAAACATAAAATCGCAACTCACAAGAGAAAGAAAAAACTGAGGAAGAACAGACACAAGAACAAGAAGTAATCGTGTAGCAAGACTTCCGTCGAAACCGCCGGTTGTGAGAATACCGGCGGTCTATTTGTGCGTTAACGTTATCTGTATTTCTAACATTATGCTTACCTTGACACTTGGTTTCATACCATGATAGTCTGATTCGAAACCTCTTTATCCACAGTACGTGGATCATATAGTCCATAAGGAGGAACTATGAGAAATTATGAGTTCACCGTCATCTTTGATTCTAATGAAGAAGTGACGGCAAAAGGCTTGGAGTCTGTCCTCGCCGAATTTGCGAATGCTAACGTCGAAATTGTCAAACAAGACGATATGGGCGTCCGGAATCTCGCATATCCAATCAAGAAACACGACAAGGGCCACTACTATTACTTTGAATTGAAAGCAGATCCTTCAACGATCAATGCCTTCAATGCAAGCTTTAAGTTGATGGTCCCTATTCTTAAGTTTCTGTTCGTAAATAACGAAAAATAAAAAATCGGGGGCTTATTATGGCTAACGACATCAACGTTGTAGTGCTGGTGGGTCGTCTCACCCGTGACAGCGAATTGAGATTTACCAATAACGGTACTGCGATATGCCGTTTTTCTTTGGCTGTTAACCGTTTGAAGAGGTCGGGCGACCAGCGTGAGGAAGAAGTGAGTTATATCGATATTGTCGTGTGGGGGAAGCAGGCTGAAACGCTCAATCCCTATTTGGTAAAAGGCCGGCAGATCTGCGTCAATGGCGAGTTGCGTCAGAGCAGATGGGAACAGGATGGCCAAAGCAGGAACAAAATTGAAGTCGTCGCTAACAATATCGAGCTATTAGGTGGTTCCGGCACTTCGGCTTCCGAATCAAACGGCAACTACCAAAGAAATCAGGCTCCGGTATCAGATAATTCGTCGGGACGCAAAGGGCCAGCCTATGCTCCTCCGGTTAATGATTTCCCAGGACCTGAACAATTCGATGACGACATTCCGTTTTAACATGCAGATAGGAGAACAGATAAAAGATGCGTGATGATAAAGATTCGATGATGAATGATTCCATGGATTCAAGGAATTCTGGATTTAGAGATCGCCGAGGCGGCGGAGCCAAACGCGGTCCATTTAAAAAGAAAGTATGTAAGTTTTGTACCCAAGGTCTTGTAGCTGATTACAAAAACCCTGATTTGCTGAGAAGGTATGTGACTGAACGCGGGAAGATTCTCCCGAGTAGGATTACCGGTAACTGTGCAAAACATCAGCGGGCACTGACTACTGAGATCAAGAGGGCGAGGGTGCTTGCCTACTTGCCATTTGATAAGAAATAAATCTGATGCATATGGAACAGCAAGTTGTGAAAATGGTGCGTGACGGGGCGATAGCCGCAGGATTATCGTTCTTGCTGCTGAAGATGCCCACCACCGCAGCGGTATTTACAATTCCCTTGCTGTTTGCTGCACAGAGATTGAGGATGCCAAAATTTGCGCTTCTTCCGGTTCTGGCTGTTCTATTACTGATCATCGGTGACAATCTTATTTTTTCAAGAGATTTGTTCAACGAACCAGTGTTGCGAGGCGTGATGATATTGGGATTGTATATCCCGGTTTCTCTTTTGGCAGGTGCGGCGATTTGGATTGGATTGACTGAACATAGGATGTTAATCCGGTTTTTAGCCGGTTTGATTTTTGCAACTATTTGTGGGTTTGCATTGGTGTTATGGTTTCGTGGTGGTTCTGAAACAGCAGTCGCTGCGGGTGAATACATTAGGTCTACCTATGTGGAAGTCCTCGCGGTAGTATTAGGGTCCGCATTTCCTGCGGGCATCGATGGCAATGTATTGTTTGATGTCGTGGTAATTATTGTTGAATCTGCGTTCCTTCCATTATTCATGGTGCAATACGGAGTATCTGTGTTGGCAAGTGAACTGTTGATTCATAGGAAAAGTGTTGATTACCAGCATAGGATGTGCCATTGGAGATTACCTTCGAATGCTGTCTGGGTCTTCCTCGGATCATGGACGCTCGTACTGGTCACCTTGTTCATAAAGGTTCCGGTCCTGGCTACCGTCGCATGGAATTCGGCATTAGCTATCTCACTGCTTTATCTGGTGCAGGGGATTTCGATTGCAGCATTTTTTGTCCGAAAACGTAATGTGAATGCCAGTGCTTTCAGAATATTCATCCTATTGGGGCTTATGGTGCTTGTACCGGGTGTAAATATGGTTCCGATGATCGTGCTTCCATTATTGGGAGTATCGGAAACTTGGATTCGCTTTAGAGTGAATGAATAAGGAGAATGTCAGATGAAAATTATACTGAATCAGGATGTTCATAATCTTGGTGAAGAAGGCGATGTTGTTGAAGTGAAGAACGGTTATGCCCGTAACTTCCTTCTTCCCAAAGGGATAGCTGTACTGTTCAATAACGCTAATAGGGCTATGTTTGCTAGCCGTGTTGCAGCGATTGAACGACGTAAGGCTGAAAAAAGACTTGCATCCCAGACCTTGAAAGAGAAATTGGATGCGACTACACTTACCCTCGTGGTATCTTCGGGTGAATCCGGGAAGTTGTTCGGATCGGTCACCAATGCCATGATACAAGAAGCTTTGGCAAAACTTGATATCGACATAGATCGTAAACGAATCGAAGTCGCTTCCCACGCGATTAAGATGGTAGGTACGTATTCTGTTAAAGTACGGTTGTACGAAAACGAATCCGCCACGGTAAAGATTGTTGTTGTAAGTGAAGCCGAAGTGAAGAAAGCTGCTGCAGAAAAAGCTGCTGCCGAAAAAGCCGCTGCAAAACAAGCTGCTAAGGCTGAAACTGTCGTAGAAGCCGAACCAGAAGTTGTCGAACCAGAATACGGGGCGGAAGGCGAAGAAGAAGAAGAAGACGAGGAAGACGAAGAGGAGGAAGCCTAAGGCTTTTGACTTGTGGCGACTATTCCTGCCGGGGGACGAATCCCTCCACATAATGACGATGCCGAACGTGCTGTGCTTGGAGCAATCCTGCTCAGCACAGCTGCATTTGATGAGGTCACGGAGGTTCTCAGGAAGGAAGATTTTTATAAAATAGGGCACCAAGTGCTCTATGACGCCATCCTCGCATTTCATCAGGAACACAGTTCCCAAACAATTGATCTCATAACTATTACTGATTATTTGTCCGGTCAGGACATGCTTGAGCGCTGTGGGGGCATGGCATATATCGCTGCCCTCACCAGCGATGTCCCTACGACTGCCAATGCTGCTTATTATGCAAAGATTGTCAAAGCCCACAGCTTGCGTCGGACGATGCTGGAGTTGAGCGGGGAAATAAAGGAAAAGGTTTTTGACCAATCAACAGTGATCGAATCGGTAGTTGATACGTTCGAACAGAAACTTTCGGATTTGCAATCGTCCAGTGGTTCGTTCGCTGAAAAATATCAGGAAGGATCGATTTTGGTCACCAAAACAGTCGATCGCCTTCAAGAACGAGCCAAACATGGAAACAAAGATGGTATAAAATCAGGCTTTTCTCAACTTGATGATATGACCGGGGGATTCCAACCTTCTGAATTTATTGTCATTGGAGCCCGTCCATCTGTCGGAAAGACCGCATTTGCCATCTCTATGGCAATAGATATCGCTATTCATCGGAAAATTCCCACAGGTTTTTTCTCAGCTGAAATGACGGCGATGGCCATCATGGAAAGAATCTTGGCCGCTGAAGCGCATGTCGATGCAAAGAAAATCCGTAATGCGGTATTGCGCAATCAAGATAATCTGGCAATCATAGACGCTGCAAGCAAAATTTATGAAGGCAAACTCTATATTCAGGACACGCCGAATATCAAATTACTCGATTTGCGTTCTCAAGCCCGCCGTATGAAAAGAGAACGCGGAATTAAAATATTATTCATCGACTACATCAGCCTTATTAATCCTGAAGCAAGTCCCAACGTACCTCGCCATGAGCAAGTCGCAGAGGTCTCACGATCACTTAAATCATTGGCTAGGGAACTTGAAATACCGATAGTCGCGCTCTCACAGGTAACCCGGGATGCCGAGGGGAAAGAACCCAATCTAGCGAATTTGCGTGATACCGGTTCAATCGAACAAGATGCGGACGTTGTGCTTCTGTTACATCGCGACCGATTGATCGATATGAGTAGCCAACCTGATTTCAGGAGGGAAGAAGAACCCCAGGTCATGATAAGTGGATTTCCTGTCCAGAAAACCAAAGTTATCGTTGCGAAACAGAGAAACGGTGAAACAGGCATAATAACGATGGGGTTCCAAAACCAATTGGTGCGCTTTGTGGAAATGGACCGGTCCGAAGGATTCTAAAAAAAAGACCGAACATCGCCGATCAGTGCAATTATGAAGAGTAACAGAATAAATAACGCTCCGATGTTTTGCAATCTCGCATATGTTCGCGGACGTACCGGTTTGCGTCTGATGAATTCAACGATACTTACAAGAATCAAACCTCCGTCTAGTGCTGGTATAGGCAGTAAATTGGCTGCTGCCAGAGAAACGCTAACGATTGCCAATAACCAAACGATGGTTCTCAACCCATTGATAATCCCGGACTTCATACCCGTATTGGCCATATTTCCGATAAGATAGGAAATCCTCAGGGGTCCAGCAAGGACTTCATTAACATCGTACCTTCCGATAATCAATGCAGGAATGGCGACATAGGTTTGTCCCATTAACGCAAAGGTCTCCTTAAACGATGATGCGAACGCGGTTGTAAATGGTTTCCCAGGTATGTGCGTTGTTTGTCGTCGTATTGAGAATTGAAGGATCATCGCACCATCTTCACCTCGTTCCGGATGAAAGATAACCTCAGCGGGAACACTGTTGCCTTCGTGGATTACCGATAGGTTGATCTCTGACGGATCTTCCGACAAGGCAACCGACAAATCCAATGTGTTGCGTACCGGTTGTTGCTGTATTCCAATGATGGTATCCCCGGAACGCAATCCTGCTGCAGCTTCAGGCGATAGCGGTTCAACCGAAGCGACAACCGGCTCTACATAGCTGGTGACGCCAAAAATAGGTCGGCGTTGGTCAACATCATAATCAGGAAATACCGAGATTTCCTGGGTTTGTCCCGAGCGTTCTATGGTAAACACCGCAGCTTCAGACGGTTTGCGAGAAGCCAGAACTTCTTGTAAGGTCTGAAAGTCATTTGTAGTGATAGTATCAACTGCCAGAATGAAATCACCAGTTTTTACGCCGCTTTTTGCTGCCGGTGAGACATAGTCGTCCGCATTCATGAATAGTTGATGGTAATCGCTGGTAATTGCGATCCTGTTCGGATCTACCTGGGCTTGGTAACCAATCATGAAATACGGAATGAAAAGTATTATCGCGAACAAGAGATTGGCTAAGGGGCCGCAAAGATACGTGACAATCCGCTTGAACGGGCTAACACTGAATAATGAACCTGGCTCTATCGCTCCAAATTCGTTTTTTTCATCCTTAAGAGCCTTCTCAAGGTCTTTCGAACCTTTCATCCGACAGTAACCGCCCAGAGGGAAGACATTGATACGATACTCGGTAGTACCTCGTTTCCACCGTTTTATTGCTTTTCCCCACCCGATGGCGAAGACTTCAACTTCAATCTTAACAATGCGTGCGGCAATGAAATGACCTAATTCATGGATGAATATCATGATCCCCAAACCAAGTAATCCCCAAACAAACGATAGTACCCCATTCATGTTTGAATCCTATAACCTTGGGCAAGGAATTTGCTCTTTGAACGTGCCATTGCATCGATTTCCAGAATATGCTCCAAAGAAATTGCCGGTCGACTCCAATCGTACGTGAGCACTTGGCGGACAATTTCACTGATGGACGTGAAAGAAATCTTTTTTTCTACAAAAAGTTGGACCGCAACTTCATTGGCGGCATTAAAAGCAATCGGATATGCCCCGAGATATGACGCACACGTTTTAGCCATTGACAACATCGGAAATCGCTCGAAATCAGGCAAAGAAAATTCAAGTGAAAGACGAGAAAAATCGAGAGCCGTAACCACATCCGGCATCACTGGCATGTCATGGCCAAGTGCTTGCATTATCGGATGAACCATATCAGGTTTGGATAATTGCGCGTATAGCGATCCGTCTCGCATCCGTATCATCGAGTGCACTATGCTTTGGGGATGTATGACTACTTCGATGCGTGACGATTCAAATCCGAAAAGGACCGCGGCTTCGATAACTTCCAATCCCTTATTGGCTAAGGTTGCTGAATCTACAGAGATTTTTGGTCCCATATTCCAAGTGGGGTGGGCTATCGCCTGTTCGACGGTAATAGATGTGAACTTATCCTTTTCTAAGTTCCTGAATGGCCCTCCGGATGCTGTGAGTATCAATGACTCGATCGCGGTTTTCGTATGTGCTCTGATCAAGGCTTCGATGGCGGCATGTTCGGAATCGACAGGATATAATGAAACACCATTTGCTTTTGCAAGTTCCAGGACTAAATTCCCGGCCATCACCAGAGATTCTTTATTGGCAAGAGCGACATCTTTTTTAGCATGCAAGCATGCAATCGTGGGTTCCAATCCAGCAGACCCGATAATCCCGTTGAGCACGATATCGGCATCAACGGCAGCAATCATTTCCAAAAGACCGCGACGCCCTTTGTAAATGGTAGTAGTGGAAGGTATATCAATTGTTCCGTTGGCTTCTATTTCATCACTAAGGCATACGTTAGGTATCGGAAAAGCAGAAAGGATCTTGGTAATCTTTTGTGCGTTCCGATGACCCGAAATTGCTACGATTTCAAATCGGTCCGGGTCTGCTTGTATCCCCTTTAATGCACTGGAACCAATTGAACCGGTACATCCAAGAATCATCACTTTACGACGCATGATCGATAGACTCCTAAGAGAGAATCACCAAAAGCAAGAAAAACGGAGCACTGGCTAATAATGAATCGATCGAATCGAGCAAGCCCCCCCGACCTAAGATAATGGTTCCGGAATCTTTTTTATCCGATCCTCTCTTAATTGTTGATTCAATCAAATCTCCTGCACTGGATGAGATTGAGATTACAAGACCAAAAATAATCGCATTGAATGTCGTATATAAAGAATTCATCGCAGGAACCAAGGATATGTAGGCAATGCTCAATAGGATAGCCGAACATGTTCCGCCAATAAATCCGGCAAGGCTCTTGTTCGGACTGACATGAAACATGTTGCGGTTGTTTTTACCCAATAACATCCCGAATACATACGCGAACACATCATTGCCAAATACGAGGATGAATAGCAACAGCAGATGTTCGGTAGGATGCGCCACCTGCAGTAGCTTGATAAGAAAAATAGAAAAGATACCCGGGTAGGCTATCATGAACGTTGTTTTTGATATTTGGGGGATCGAATACGCAAACTCATGTGACTCACCACGCTTTATTTCTATGGTGAACGCAATGAGCAGCAACATCGCCAGTACAATTTCAGTAAGCGGAAATGAAGGAATAAATGAAATTTCGACATATTGGCTGACCGGTAACATCGCTGTGAGCCAATAGGGGATGAGCGGTCGCTGTCCATCCTTGAAAATAAGGTTTTTGATTTCTTTTGAACCGTAAGCGGTCACGATGACAGCAAGCAATGCAAATGCAAGATGATGTTGGTAAGGTAAAAAATAGATGATGCTGAACAATGCTGGTACGACTGTAAACGTCAATAGCAGGCGTTTGCCGAGACTAGTCATGTGGGGACACCTCCAAACCTACGGGCACGCATCGCATACTCAGCCAAAGCCATGCGCAATTGATTAGCACCCCAATCAGGCCAGAGTGTATCATAAAAGACCAATTCGGCATAGGCAGAGTCCCATAACAAGAAATTGCTCAAACGCTTCTCACACCCCGGCCTAACTATAAGATCTACTGGAGGCACTTGTGGCAAGTCACAATATGTGCGCATCGTATCCATTTGGAACAGTTCGTCCGGTGTTCGGATTTGTAGCCATCGGTTAATCGTACGGACAATCTCATCCTGTCCTCCATGGTTGATTGCCAGGATGACCGAAGTCCCTTTGTTATCTTCGGTAGCTTTTATGGTAGCCTCGATGGCAACCTTTGCATTTTCGGTTAATTTTCGCAAATCGCCCCTCAGTAACACTCGTAGATCATGTTGTTGGTAGAAGTCGATTTCACCGAATAATCGGGTGGCCAAGAGATCCATGAGATATGAGACTTCCTGTGCGGAACGTTTCCAGTTTTCTGTTGAAAAGACATAATAGGTAATAAAAGGAATGTGGAGTCTGGCTGCTTCGAGTGTTACCCGTTTGGCTGCCTTCAAGCCTTCCCAATGACCCGCGGTACGGGGAAGGGCACGTTTGGTTGCCCATCTGCCGTTGCCGTCCATGATGATGCCAATATGATTGGGGAGAACTTCGAATTCATTCTCTTCAGGGTATTCGGTGTGAGCACTCATCAGATTTCCATGATTTCCTTTTCTTTCTCAATTGCCAGGTTATTAATATCAGCAATATGGGAATCGGTCATCTTTTGAATCTTGGTCTCTGCTTCTTTCTGTTGATCTTCTGAAATATCCCCATTCTTCTGGAGTTTTTTGATTTCATCAATCGAATCACGCCTGATATTTCGGATCGCGACTCGGCTCTGTTCTGCCATGTTCTTGGCTGTTTTTGCTAAATCTTTGCGCCGTTGTTCTGTCAATGGAGGAAAATTTATACGCAGTAATTTGCCATCATTATTTGGATTGAGTGATAATTCTGATTTAAGGATCGCTTTCTCAATCGGAGATAACAAGCTCTTGTCCCACGGCTGAATCACTACCAATCGAGCCTCGGGCACGGAGATGCTTGCAACCTGTGATAACGGTGTTTCTTGTCCGTAATAATCGACTTTAATCTTATCAAACAACGCAGCTGTCGCACGACCGGTTCGTAAAGCACTGAATTCATTGGTCAGATTGGCAACGCTTTTGCCCATCTTCGATTCGCAATTATCCAATATGGTTTGCATATGTACCTCCAAAAACAAGCCGCCCAATGTAATGAGCGGCTATTCGAACAATTTAGTTTTCAACACCGACTTTGTAGAACAAGAACTGTTTGATACTCACGGGAGTGCCGACTTCTTTTGAAATGGCGGCAAGGACTTTTTCTACCGACTGTGAGTCATCTTTAACAAACGGTTGTTGCATCAGGCATACTTCACTATAGTGTTTTGAAAGTTTTCCCTGAACAATTCCCGGTACGACTTTCTCAGGTTTGCCCAAAGAAAGTGTCTGGGCAGTAAATATCTCAGTCTGTTCTTTGACATACGCAGCATCGACATCATTGCTGCTGAGGAACAACGGATTGAATGCGGCAACATGGAGCGCGCAGTCATTGGCGAATTCTTTCAATCTATCAGATGCAAACACGTTCGGGTCACCAGCGGTTAACAGTACCATGACTCCCAAGGAACCTTCGCCATGGATATACTGAGAAACAAAACCGTTAGCGGGAATGTCTATTGTCTGGAATCGCTTCAATGACATGTTTTCTTTGATCGTGCTGATCAATTCCTTTACCTTGAGCTCTAGCTCGGGAACCACCGCGGTGTAACCGTTCACGAGCACATCTTTGCAAAGCTGGTTGCCCAATGCAATAAAATCTTTATTACGGGCGACAAAATCAGTTTCACAGACAAGCTCGAGGATAACAGCCTTTTCCTTCTCGATGAGAATGAATACGCTACCATTATTGGTTGCTCTGCCGCTCCGCTTGGCCACTGCTGCCAAACCCATTTCCTTCAATATTTTCTCAGCTTGTGCAAAATCGCCTTCGGCTTTCACCAACGCTTTCTTGCAGTCCATCATTCCTGCGCCAGTAGCATCTCTAAGCTGTTTTACGATATCAGCTGTAATTTCCATTATATCTTCTCCTTATCAGTCCTTATAGAGGATTTCCTCATCCACTTCGATACCACCGGCGGTAACCTTTACTGCCTTGACAGGAGGAACTTCCTCTTCCTCTTCTTTCTTCTCAGTTTCAGGATCGAATTCGAAGTTGGTGTAATCTACAGTCTCATCATCGGTGTTGAAGACGACTTCTTTTTCTTCTTCCTTCGTTTCAGTCTTTTCAACTTCATTCTCTGGAAGAGTTTCAATGATTTCAATTCCCACTTCATTATCTGCATCAAGCACCGCATTGGCAATGATTTCTACGAACAAGCTGATTGCACGGATCGCATCGTCATTTCCAGGGATAGGGTAATCAATTCCCGTAGGATCACAATTCGTATCTACTACCGCAATGATCGGGATGCCCAAGCGACGCGCTTCTGCAACGGCAATGGCTTCCTTTTTGGTATCGATAATGAAAATCGCTCCCGGCAAATCTTTCATATCTTTGATACCGCCAAGGTTTTTTTCCAATTTTGATTTTTCCTTGGCATGCTGTGCTATCTCTTTCTTGGTATAGCTTGCATACGTTCCATCCACTTCTTCTTTCTCAAGTTTCTTGAGTCGGGCAATGGATTTTTTGATTGTTGCAAAGTTCGTGAGCATACCGCCTAGCCAGCGATTGTTCACGTACGGCATACCGCATCGCTTCGCTTCGCTTTCAATTGTCTGCTGGGCTTGTTTTTTGGTTCCGATAAAAAGAATCGATTTACCTTGCTTTACCTGAGTGCGGACGGCTTCATACGCCTCGACGATGCACGCACTGGTTTTCTGTAAATCGATGATGTGGATTCCGTTTCGTTCGGAAAAAATGAAACGGGCCATGTTGGGATTCCAACGTTTGGTCTGATGACCGAAATGCACGCCTGATTCTAACAAGCTTTTCATGGTAACAACGGACACATTTCCTCCTGTGACGACATAATCAATCACAATACGATTGATCGTAACTGCCGTCCCCTTCGCTAATTCTCACCCTAGGGTGGATATTCTGGACCTCACACATGTTTTGGTGCCAGTTTCTGCAGTATGTCAAAAATCGCATCTATTGGCAAGCCTACCACAGTGGTGTAATCACCGATTATTTGTTCAATATAGGCCGAGCCGGCACCTTGGATACGGTATGACCCCGCGGCTCCTTTCCATTCATCGGTATCTAGATAACTTTCAATCATATGTCTGCCCATTTTAGTGAACCTGACCTGCGCAGAATCAACACCATGGAATATTCGGTAACCCGAGGCCCGTACCTCGGGTATGCAAAGGGCATATCCGGTGTGGACAGTATGAATCGTATGTGAAAATTGTTCGAGTTGATTTCTTGCTTCTTCTCTCGAAGAGGCTTTTCCGATGATCGTGCCTTGGTATTCGATGAGCGTATCTGCACCAATGACAGGGATGGTAGGCCTTGAGACAGATTCGAGGTACGCATCCAGCTTTCTCATTGCCAATGTTGCGACAATAGCACTCGGATTGGTTTTATCGTGAGTCTCATCGCTTCCCGACGGCTTGACAACCACAACGCAACCGCGTTCTTCCAACAGTTGTTTTCGAGCAGGAGATTGAGACGCCAGCACCACGAAGGGTAGCAGCATGCCAAGTTTTTTTTCGATAACAGGTGTGTTAAAAGGCATCGCCATGCTCCAGTTGTTCTATTTCCTCATGCAATGAAAACCATTGCTGGGTGATTTCTTCGTGTTGTGATTCCGTCAGTTCCTTTAGCTGAACCAATTGCACGATCCTCTCCCCGTCAGAATAATTTTCTTTGCGTGCCATCTCATGCTCAATAGTTTCCAGCTTCAATTCAAGTTCTTCGCTATGTTTCAACAATGTGTCAGCTTCGGCTCTCAGATTCCTTAATCTGTTTTTCAATCTATTTGATTCTTTTCTGCTTATCGCAGAATCTGAAGGAGTCCCTTGCGTCTTGTCTTGTCCTGATTGCACGGCCCGGATGCGTTCGAATTGTTCTTTTTGCTCAAGTTTCCAAGAAAAATAATCATAATCCCCTTCAAAGATCTCAGGTTCTTCACCATCATGCAAATACAAAATCCTCGTAGCGAGATTCTTGATAAAATGACTGTCGTGAGAAACAAATAGTATTGATCCGTCATACGCTTTCAGAGCATCCAACAACATCTGTTTCGCATTGATGTCCAGATGATTGGTAGGTTCATCGAGTATGAGCAGGTTTGCCGGTTGAATCAGTATCTTCAAGAGCGCGAGGCGACTGCGTTCTCCACCGCTCAGGACGCTGATACTCTTATAGACATCGTCGTCACTGAACAAGAATGAGCCAAGCATCGACCGCAATCGTGGAATATCAGAAGTCGTGGCGACTGTTTCCAATTCCGAGTATACGGTATTCGTCATATCCATGGTATGTTCCGTATCTTGGGCAAAGTACCCGATCTTCACGTTGGCACCCAATTGTATTGATCCAGAATAGTCGTGATCCTGCATCGCAATCATTCGTAAGAGAGTCGATTTGCCAGCTCCGTTTCGACCGGTAACGGCGAGGCGGTCTTTCTTGTTCACAATCAAAGAAAAATTTTCGAATACTCGCAATGAACCATATTGCTTTGACAGCCTGTCTATCACGACCGCATCATTGCCCGAATGCGGGGCAGGGGGAAATCTGAATGAGAGTTTCTTGAGATGTGAAGGCACTTCGACAAGTTCGATTTTATTAAGTTGCTTTTCTCTACTTTGAACTTGTCTCGCTTTCGTCGCCTTATACCGAAATCGCTCGATGAATTGTTCGGTTTTTTCAATCATTTCCATTTGATGGCGATAAGACGCTTCCAACCGTTGAAGTTCTTGTTCTCGCTGGAGTAGGTATGAACTGTAATTGCCGGCATACCTGGTCAGTTGCCCGTTGAACAGTTCGTATACTTCGTTGACCGTTTCGTCCATGAATCCTTGGTCGTGAGAGACAATCAGCAATCCTCCGTCATATTGTCTAAGATAGTGTTTCAACCATGTGCGGGCTTCGATATCAAGATAGTTGGTGGGTTCGTCGAGCAACATGATATCAGGATCTTCAACAAGTATTTTTGCCAACGCGATCCTCATTTGCCAACCGCCACTGAATTCGTTGCATTGGCGTACGAAATCGGTACGATCAAATCCCAAACCTACCAATATCTGTTCAATCACAGCTTCTCGTTGCCAATATGTGCTGGCAAGCATCGTTTCTTGAATTTCATGAAGCCTGTGTAACAGTGGTTCCGTATTGGTGTTCTCATCCGATTTGGCAAGCTCATTTTCCAATGACTTGATCTCACGGAGCAAGGGAATATAACGAGCGTATCCTGTTTCAACTTCATGAAATAAAGACTGATGTCCCAATACAATATCAGATTGTGGCAAATATGATATCCGGGTTCCTTTTGTTACCACGAATGATCCGCTGTCGCTCGATATTTGCGAACATATGATTTTCATCAAAGTTGATTTGCCTGATCCGTTCGCTCCTGCGAGAGCCGCCCTTGTCTTGCTGTCGATGGTGAAGGATATGCCCTTGAGCAGATCACGGTCGGCATAAGCAAGGGCGATGTCTTGAATTTGAAGGGTTGCCATATGTTCCTCGAAACCTCGGGAGTTGAAGATTCATGCGGATGCGGATATGATGGATGGTAACACAATGGCCTAGCCGGATGCAACCGGTACTCACGTAGGCCGAGCATGGGGGAGGCCTCGATGATATGTTTGGTGTTGACCGGTAGTACGATTGAGGAAAATATACAGCAATTCAGAGAAAATCGTAGCTATTTGTCAATTATCGAACTGCGCCTCGATCTGTTGGACGAGACAGAGCGACCTCGCGCAATAGCGTTTCCCGACATGGTAGATGTTCCTGTAATCCTCACTTGCCGTCGTGTCTCTGACGGTGGAGCCTATGGGCAGTCAGAACGTTCAAGAATCGCGTTAATCGAACAAGTCAGTAAAGGTAATTTTGCTTATGTTGATCTTGAGGAGGATGTTCGCAGAAGCGGATTGGAACATAAGTTGACGGAACGTAATATAAGAATCATCCGTTCATATCATGATTTCGAAGGCGTCCCCAATGACATATATCATCGAACCAGTAGGATAGCGGCTAAAGGTGAGATTCCGAAAATGGCGGTTACTCCGAAAACACTATTAGATCTTATCATCCTGTTTAGGATTGAAAGCGAACTGGCGTCAGTTCCGGAGAAAATCGTGTTGGGAATGGGTGATATGGGTGTTCCTACCAGGATTCTCTATAAACGGATGGGCTCTATGTTCACCTATTGCAGTGAACAAGCCATCGCTCCCGGACAAATCGATGCCAGGACGATGAAAGAATTGTACAAAGCGGATAAGGTTGATGCTCGTACTCGTATCTATGGTGTTATCGGCAATCCCGTGCTCCACAGTTCTTCCCCCCACATCCACAATCCTGGATTCCAACAGATAAATTTCAATGCGGTGTACGTACCATTCCTGGTCGATTCGGTCAGATCCTTTTTTGTGTTGGCCGAGACATTGCAAATATCGGGTTTTTCAGTAACCGTTCCTCACAAACAAGCCGTTTTACCGTATCTTGGAAAGACCACCAGAGAAGTCAAACAGATAGGGAGCTGCAATACGGTCGTACGAACTAAGAATTTCTGGTCGGGAACAAATACCGATTATTACGGATTCATTGAGCCGCTCCTTCCGGAAATCGATGCCAAGAACATCCAGACAGCTTTGGTGATCGGAGCGGGCGGAGCCGCCAGATCTGTGGTATGGGCTTTGAGAAATCACGGCTGTAAAGTCACCATTATCAATCGGAATGTCGAAAGAGCGCGCAAATTGGCATTGGAGACGATGAGCGCATATGATTCTTTGGAGAATGCGCGATTATTTGAAGGAGTCGATCTTATCGTGCAAACCACGACTGTCGGGATGGTGCCTGATTCTGACGGGGACCCGATTCCCGATTTCCATTTTACCGGAAAAGAAATCGCTTATGAATTGGTCTACAAACCTCCATATACCCGATTCTTGACTCGTGCAAGTGCTGCCGGATGCCGCTTGCAGCTTGGGATGGATATGCTTATACGTCAAGGTAAACTGCAATTTGAGGCTTTCACAGGGTATCATTATCCAAAACGTGTCGAAACATTCAAATGAAAGTTATTGGAAGAATACCGATCTCCGTAAGCGCCGTACCAAGAAAATCTTATCAGCGGAAATGATTTTTTCTTCTCGCTCGGGAAGCACGCTTACCCTTAAGGTATAATCTCTGTTGCCCCCGATCAATTCTTTCGCTTCGACAAGTAATTTCTTGACATCTCCCTCTTCAGTGACAACGTGTAATTCAAGCATTTCGTTGGGTGATGCAACTGTAGCTTTAATAAGATTCAGTTTACCTTGGAAATCAAATCCGCTGGCACTTTGTGGTCCGCTACGCATTCCTGGAGGAGCAATTTGAGCAGATGTCAATATAAGGCGTTTATCCAAGCGAGCAAGCATTTCTTCCTGATCATATTTATTAGCGTGCATCAGATTGATTTTCTTTTTCAATTCGTCGACGAAATCAAGATCTCCTGTGGATTTCGTTACGAATCGTCCCATCAGTGTTTCCATCATTGAGTGCGTGGCATCCTTATCGTCCATCATGTCAACATCAAGTGGCAGTACGGGAAGATTGCTATGATTGATTGCTTCCTCAGTGACACTTTGAGGGAGCAATACCGATGAGGCATCTGATAATATCTGACGCCATATGTGTTCGTTTTTCCTTGAAAAAAGAAAGCACCCGGGACAGATCGTAGCGATTCTATGACGCTCGAGAGCGGGGATGGCTTCGATTAATCGTCCGATCCGTTCATCCGCGGCGACCGCTATCCCGTCGTAGATTCGAATTGAATCAGATTCTTCATTCCAGTGTTCCAATGCGGATCTCAGGTGCTGTGGCAACCTCTTGCCAGTCATCTCCTCTAGATATGCGATCACGGTATTGAGATCGCATCCGTTATCGATGGCATGGCGGTACGATTCACGCGTAAGACGATAATTGCATATCGTATCAAGTTTTTCCACCTTGCAAATCAGGTGAAGTATATCCGATCCGTCTTTTGTCCTCGGTTCGCCGGATACTGTCACCGTGAAATCGCTATCGATGGTAAATGTGAATCGCCCGTTGTGATTGGCAGAATCTGCATCGTATCGTCTAAGACTTTTATTGATCGAATAATAGGGACCCGTGCCAAATGGCTGAGAGATGATGCCCATATCTATCAAAAGCTGTACCAACTCCCGATATCTTTGGATCTGAAAAGAACCTTTTGCCGCGCTGATATGAAGGATTTTTCTCAATGCCGACGCATCTACCGTATCGAATGCTTCCATGAGCGTTTTGAAATAGCCGATAAAATCAGAAAACCCCGTCTTGCTTTCGTTCAGATGGGAGAATATCAACAGTTCTTTTGAGAATTCTCTGAATAATAATTGCTGTAATTCGTACGGTTCCAAAGCAAAGAGTTCTTTGCTTCGATAGATGTTCAAGACTGTTTCCTTACCGGTTTCTTTGACAACATCAAGGCGAATCAGTATTCGTTCAAGCATCGGTAAGTATAACGCTATCAGTTCCGATGGCCTTGCGGTGAAGATCGACAGGATCGCAGGATTGCGTAAGTAACGCTGGCCTTTGTCAGCCGAAGGGACTATTTCATGGATGTGAAGGCTGAACAAAGCTCTGAGCAAGCGATGATCGAGCGTCGCTGTGAATTTTACCGAACCGGTCGATGTGGTGCTTGATCCAAGAAGCAAAGGCAGTGATAGTACGTTTTCTGCCATGAGTCTATCTGTCAACAATGGATTGGTGATTATTGTCTTTCTCTGTTCGGGTTGGTTGCATGAAGGTATGAGTAAAAGACGTTCTTCCAGGTTCACCACATTCTGTTGGATATCGATATACGGGATATCTTCAACGAATAAAGCACACAATTCGTCTTGTGTAACTTCTCCATATAACCAAGCGGCGGTGAGAATTCTAGCGTCCCATTCGGTAATGCATGCGAAAAGACGATCAAGAAACTGTGTGTTTGAAAATAAAGTTGTCAGACGGGCGATGAGTTGCGGTTTGTGAAAAGGTGTTGAAATCTGACCGAGATAATTGCGCATAAGATTTAAAAACACAGTATCTGGCAGTGTTCCGAGTGATCGCTCCCACAGTGTGTCACGTTCACTTTTACTCATTCCCATACCTCCACTCTATATGCATACCCCTGTTCAGCCAAAAATTTCTGTCTGTTTGCGGTAAACTCTTCCTCTGAAGAATATCGGGTTACCAAGGTATAGAACGTCGATCCGGTCTCCTTCGGACGTAATATGCGCCCGAGACGTTGGGCTTCTTCCTGACGTGAGCCAAAGGTTCCGGAGACCTGAATCGCTACCGAAGCATCAGGTAGGTCAATTGCAAAATTTGCAACTTTACTCACTACCAGGATATGTTCTTTCTTTGCTCTGAATGCAGCGTATAATTCATCACGTCTGGCATTGTTTGTCGATCCGGTTATTATAGGAGCCCCGATTTCTTTGGCGATTTCCTGAAGCTGATCCAAGTATTGCCCGATGATCAAAATGAATTCGCCGGCATGATGTTCGATCAACTGCTTCACGATCGGAATTTTATCCGGATTTTCCGAAGCGATCCTATATTTCTCCCTTTTACTTCCCAATGCATACGGTATTTCCAATGATCGTGGAAGGGTAACCCTAATTTCCACACATTGGGCTTCTGCTATCCATCCTTGATTTTCCAACTCACTCCACGGGATATCAAACCGTTTCGGTCCGACCAGGGAAAACACTTCATCTTCCCTATGATCTTCCCGAATTAATGTTGCTGTAAGTCCAACCCGATGAATCGCTTGCAATTCCGCCGTCACCTTGAATACCGGAGCAGGCAGCATATGAACTTCATCATAGATGATGAGACCCCATTTTCCTTCCCTCAGCATTCTCATATGCGGAAACTCTTCATCTTTTGAAGGTCTCCAAGTGAGGACCTGGTACGTACAAACAGTCACCGGTTTGATTTCTTTTCGGCCCCCCGAATATTCTCCTATTTGTGATGGATCAAGATCGAGTTTATCTTCAAGTTCGCTCATCCATTGATGTACGGCTGCCACATTAGTGGTTAAGATCAATGTTCTCGTCGCTAACCGTGTCATGATATTCATGCCGACTACGGTTTTACCCGATCCGCATGGTAATACGATTACTCCGTATCCCGAACCGGGGCTTTGATCTCCCAAAACGGAGTCAGCCGCTGAGCGTTGATACTCCCTGAGAACGAATTGATCGCCCCGTTTCGATCGGTCACGAAATGCCATCGGTACGTGTTCGCCACGTTCAAGCGGGATGCGATCATCAACTGGATAGCCGATCTTGATCAGTTGGAGCTTCAGTTCGCCACGGTTCAATGCTTGGACAGTGAATCCGTTGTCCGTATGGGTGAGCATGGAGGAAATTTGTTTTCGAGCAAGGATCTCTCGCAACGCCCGTTCTTTGGATATCGTTAACAGATAGTGGTCACAGTCGCCTTCGATCGCATGAAGTTTCACAGTACCAAACCGACCGGATGTTTCGCGGATGAAGAAAAGCACATTATCAGGAATCGGAAAACGTGACCATTCGGTCAATCTCTCGACGATACAATCCGCATTGATTCCAGCAGTCGCCGCATTCCATAATGAAATTGCAGATATGGCAAACGTGTGCATATGCTCCGGAGATTTAACCAGTTCAGCAAATGCTATCAAATCATTACGAGCCTGCTCTGCAGCCGGAGAATGCACATCGAGCAATAATGTGAGATCACTCTGTACGATTAAGGGTCTATGCTCCATTGCGTCCGTACCATCTATACCATGTGTCAAGGATTGTCAGCGCGGTCATGGCCTCTACTACCGGAACGATCCGCGGGCATATACAGGGGTCATGGCGTCCCTCTACGACAATGTCACGGATATTTCCAGAAATATCCAATGTCTTCTGGGGTAGTGAAATCGAGGCGGTGGGTTTCACCGCTGTCCTGAATAGAATTGGTTGACCGTTACTGATTCCTCCGTTGATTCCTCCGGCATGATTGCTCAGGAACCCCGAGTCGTCCATTTGATCATTATGTTGTGACCCTCGCATAGAGGCTGCTTTAAACCCTTCCCCGAACTCAATACCTTTAGTCGCCCCAATCGAAAGAATCGCATGAGCCAACAAGGCTTCCAACTTGTCAAAAACGGGCTCTCCCAATCCGGCCGGAACTCCGGTCACCAAGCATTCCACGATGCCACCTATACTGTCACAGGCCTTTTTCGCCTCATTGATTTCAATTTCCATCTTTATCGCAGCTTCTTCATCCGGAGCTTGCGCGGGATGCAACCCAATCACGTGCAAATCTCGTTTAGTAGCTATTATATTGCCAATCTGAATACAATAAGCGATGATCTCAATGCCTTTTGCATTAAGAATTTGCATAGCGATTGCTCCGGCAGCGACTCTGGCTGCGGTTTCACGGCCACTTGAACGGCCGCCACCTCGCCAATCACGGATACCGAATTTTTTATGCCAAGTATAATCGGCATGTCCCGGACGGAACAGCCTGCTTATCTGAGAGTAATCTTCAGAACGATGGTGTTTGTTCTCAATTATGATTGCCAATGGAGCACCGGTGGTCTTCCCCTCGAAGACTCCTGATAGGATGGTTACTTCGTCGCTTTCATCACGACTCGTTCCCAGTGGATTTTTCCCTGGGCGGCGTCGGTCCATTTGTTCTTTCAGATGCTCGGTATCTATGGTAAATCCGCTTTCCAGTCCATCGATGACCACTCCGATAGCTTGGCCGTGAGATTCACCGAATGTAGTAATGGACAACGAATGTCCAAAAGTGTTGGCGTTCATAGTACTCCTTACAGTATGGACGATAACAGTTGAACAAGAATTTGTACGTTGTGTTCAACAGAATCCGAATCAATCAATTGTAGCATATAATCGGCAATGCTTCTATAAATTGCATCCCGTTCAAGATAGAGGAGATGAAACGATCGTCGGGGATTATCCTGGTCAAGAAAAGGAGGAATCCCCGAAGCGGCAATTTTATCAAACAGCCACTGTTCTTTTCGATACAGGTAAATGACAGAACCACTTTGTTTCATGAGGTCTACCAATCGGGCGTTGTCGCATGCACCCCCTCCGGTAGCCATCACTAGATGTCCGCTTGTCGTGTCATGTGCTTCAAGTGCTTCTCTGATCGCACGATACTCCACTTGCATGAATCGTTCTTTGCCGATGTTCGAAAATAAATCACGGACACTCGTATCTGAGCTTTGGGAATAGGGAAGCAATAGATTGTCTGAATCGATGAATTTGATTTGTTGCTTCGTTGAAAGATACGTAACTGCGAGCGAACCGAGAAGACTTTTCCCGCTGTGTTTGATTCCCGTGATAAAACATATTGCCATGCAGGACCCCGCTATTCGTCAAAACGTTCGACCCATTCCAAAGGATACAACGTTCCCGACTCTTGCCGTGAACTGCTTGTAACAGCATCCAATTGTCTTTTTGCCTTACGTCTCATTCGTTTGAGTTCGACCTTTTCCATATAACGGGATTCGTAAAGATTTTTCTTCGTATCGATCAGTTGTTGGTTTACGGGCACCACTGACTTCAATGCGTACCTGAAGACAATGATCATGGTATACCATAACAGGACGATGATGAGCGGGACGATTTCGCGTACGCTCCTGTCCGGACTGATGGTTACCCGATACGTATCAGTAGCTATACCGGTTAGGACTTGTACCAGCGGGTCGATGCTTATATAGAAAAACACTACCGAAAGGATCAATGGGATAATCCAAAACCAGCCCTGTCGTGAGAATACGAAGCGTAGGCAAGCGGTAATTGATAGAAAACAGAGCAATGTGGTACTCGTAGCAACCAACAGGATCATCATAACCCATGTCCTTCTCGTAATGGAAAACCGTTTCCAAACATGATATCATGTAGAAAAGCGTTAGGGAAGGGAGGTGTCGATGCAGGTGAAATCTTCTTTGGTGAATGGGTTGAGTCTCCAACAGATGCAGACGCGCCGTTCAAAACGGGGTAGGGACATCAGGGGTGAATTCTACCGAGATACGACCGCAATCATCCACAGCTCTTCCTTTCGCAGGTTGAAACACAAGACCCAAGTATTTTTTGCTCCGAGTAACGATCATATCTGCACACGGATGGAACACGTGTTGCATGTGGCTTCGATAGCCACCGCAATCTGCAGAGGATTGCGACTTGATACCGAATTGGCGTGGGCTATCGGAATGGGTCACGATCTTGGCCATACGCCTTTCGGTCATGTGGGCGAACAGATTTTAGATATGCTCATGAAAAAACATGGTCTCGGATCATTCGAACATGAGATCAATTCATTGCGGATTGTTGATTTCTTGGCAGAACATGGCAAAGGTTTGAATCTGACATATGCGGTCCGTGATGGTATTGCCACCCACAATGGCGAAGTATTCCAACGTTCGATCAAGATTGATCCGGTGGTGCGGCATCTGGACAGTAACATATCACAACGAGATGCGTTGCCTTCGACCTGGGAAGCAGCCGTAGTACGATTTTCTGATCAGATTGCCTATCTGGGGCGTGATTTCGAAGATGCTTGCCGATTGGCAATAATCGATAGCGATTCATTACCCGATAATGTCGCGAGAACATTGGGGCGACGGAACGGAGAAATCATCGACACGTTGGTCAATGATATCGTAGACACTTCCAATGCTGAACAAGGGGTATGTTTTTCTGAAAAAGTCTTTGAAGCCGTCAATGAAATGAAGGAATTCAATTACAACAATATCTACAAGTCCCCGCTGCTTCAGGGATATGGGAAATATTTTACCCGTTTGCTTTGCCTGATTGTCGATTATCTGAAACAGTTGTTAGAAAGCAACGGTATGGATGAAGACCTATACAAGGAAGAACGCAACATGCTGGCCGTTGGTTTTTACCATTATTTGGCAGAAATGAAAGATTCGTATGAAAACCACGACGGGAACCTAGATAGGCTGGTGTTCGATTATATAGCTGGAATGAGCGACAATTTTTGTCTGGATTGCGCTAATGAAATACTTAAGCCAGAACACCTTAATGACCGTATCGAGCAATCACTGACAGGCAAATGGTTTGATGTGAGATAAACTTATTATTCCATATTATTCGTGATGCGTTCGATTTCTTGGATGAATTGATCAACATTATCGAACGCCCTGTATACCGAAGCAAACCGGACATAGGCGACGGTATCAATTCGATACAACTGTCGTAAAGCGGCCTCACCGATTGCGGCGGATGAAATTTCTCGTTTTGCTCCTGCTAGGATTTGCACCTCATCCTCGATGTCCTGAAGCACTTCTTCGATTTTTTCCTGCCCAATATTGCGTTTTTCGGTCGTGATCCTAATACCACGTTCAATCTTTCGGATATCGAACGGCTCACGTCTTCCGTCGCGCTTAACAACCATGAGCGGTTTTTCTTCAATACGTTCATAGGAAGTGAACCTATAGCCACAGGAAAGGCACTCCCTTCGCCTTCGAATCGTGGATCCGCTACTATTCTGACGTGATTCCAGCACTTTATCATTTGTCTGGCCGCAATGGGGACATAACATGGTAATTTCTCCCTTGAAGAGTAACTCGTACTATAGCATATAATTGAACCATTGCATATGAGAAAGTATATTTTTCTACAATATGCAATGGAATGTACAATCTAGTGTTAAAAATTGAAAATTTGTCTAAATAGTAGTTTTATTGTTACAAAATTGTTAAGATATATGGTAAAATGTGACTATAAAAACGAGAAATGAGGTGCGTATGGAATCGGTCAGCAATTGTGTGAAACAAATTATTGATAGGACTCCATTTTTGTATGAGATGCTCATCCAGGGTATTCTCAGTTATAGCAACTATGCTCAATCCATCATGCCGACGGTGCGGCAGATGCATGGACGCGAAGTAAAACTTTCAGCGATTGTGATGGCCATACGACGGTATGCCGAAGAATTGCGCAAGAAAGAAGCTGAACAGCAACCGAGCAACCTAAAGTATGAAATCATCATGAAAACCAATATTTTTGATCTGAATCTGGTAAGAAACGATAGCATCATGGCGAAATTAGGTAAATTGTACGATGCGGTCTCTCCCTCTAAAGGTGATTTTCTCAATGTTACGTTAGGCAGTCATGAAGTAAGCCTGTCGGTAAGTGAAAAATATCGGCCGCTGGTTGAGGATTTGGTTCGAGACGAGCAAGTATTGCATCAGATGGGAGACCTTGTCGCATTATCATTGGTGTTTTCAGGAGATTTCATGTCAACACCGGGTATCGTGTATGAAGCTGTGCGAAAACTGGCATGGGAACAGATAAATGTAAATGAGATTATCTCGACGATGAACGAATTGACATTCGTCATACGGCGGGATGATTCGATGAAAGCGTTTGCCGTGCTCCAAAGTTTCCTCGACGGGGGAGGCTTGTCGTGAAATTACTCGTTGTCATAACCGGACAGGTCGATAGCGGAAAAACCACCAAACTGAACGCTCTCTGTTCTCGGATGGATACGCTAGGTTTACAAATCGGAGGCATAACTCAAACGGTTCCCATCCCCGGTATCAAAAAAAACGATTACCTGATTAGTGATCTTAGCACAGGAATCGTAAAGACTTTGATGAGCGTTCACGAGACTCCCGGTTGGTTAAGACGAGGAAGGTTCTGGATTGATTCGTCGGTATTCGATTGGGCTAACGATGCAATCGAACATACTATGGCCACTTCTGATGTGCTGGCGTTCGATGAGATCGGCCCCATAGAACTTGAAGGCTGGGGGATGGCAAAATCATTCAATCAAGTGATACACTCGTTCAACGGAATCATTATCACAGCGATCCGCAGTGCCCTATTGGATCAGATCGCCACAACTTTCAAGCTGGCGATAGGTAAAGGTATTGTCGCTGACAGTACTACCTCGATCGAAGCATTGTACGCATCTGTACTCCAGAGGTTGGAATGAACGAACTATTATGGGCTTTGATGCTCGTTTTGAACTTTTCAGCAATAATGTTAAGCTTTAGGTTATGGGGCAAAATCGGATTGTTCATTTGGATACCTATATCGGTGATCATCGCGAACATCCAAGTGACAAAAACGATCCAATTGTTTTCGGTCGAGGCGACACTTGGCAATATCGTCTATGCCACCAGTTTTTTAGCTACCGATATCCTTAACGAATGCTATGGCCGGAAAGAAGCTGCCAGAGCGGTAGGAATAGGATTTTTTGCATTGATAGTCATGACCGTCTTGATGAATGTCGCGATTATCTTCATACCGGCCGAATCTGATATCGTACAAGATAGCCTTAAGACAATCTTTTCGTTGATGCCACGAATTGCGGCTGCGAGCCTTGTGGCCTACTTGGCATCGCAAGCCCACGATATTTGGGCGTTTGAGTTTTGGAAAAAGATAAGACCGTCACGTAAATGGTTGTGGCTACGTAATAACGCGAGTACGATGGTGAGCCAGCTAATCGATACGCTCCTTTTCACTCTCATTGCGTTTTACGGAATTTTCCAATGGTCCGTCCTATGGCAAATTATGCTTAGCACTTACGTCCTCAAATGGGTCGTGGCTGTGTTAGACACACCGTTCATGTACCTTGCCACGAAATGGCATATCGAGAAAAAAGATGGATTTCTGCAACAGTCTTAATCGCACTCAAGAGGAGGAAGCATCTTTGCGATCGATTCGATACCTTTTTCAGTACCGCAAATAACAATTCCTTTGAAAGGTTTACGTTCTACGAGCAATCTGTGATCGTATGCAAACTGTCTTCCATCTGCGTAACGCACAGCGAATCCGCAAGCTTCGAGCAACGCATGGGCACCGACCATGTCCCAAGCAAAACAGGGCACTGCGATAGCTCCTTGGATATGCGAATGAATCAGTATCGAGACCATATGAAGAATATTTGATCCGTAGCACCGGATCTTCCCCCGAAAACAACTGAAATCCAAATGACGGGGAGAATTGGATCCCATAGCGATCTGTCGAGGTTCGTCCTTATCAGTATCCACCTTGAAAATTTGTCCGTTCAACAACACCTTTTTTCCCGGATCTTGACGGAAAAACAATCCTTGATCCCTTGAAAGTCCGAATCGAGGCGCATTTACCATGGCTCCGACACACTTATGGTTGCGATCCAGAATCCCGAGGGAAATACACCATGCCGGGGAACCTTGGCTATATACATCCGTACCGTCGATAGGGTCGAGTACAAAGGTCATCTCAGCATGATCATCGAACTCATTCAAAGACTCTTCGGTGACGATATTTGCTTCTGGGAATAATGTACGTATTACATCGCAGATGGTCGAAGATATGTACAGATCGGTGTTTGTCAACACCGACCCGTCATCCTTATATGTCCTGACTACTTCATGCTGTGTTTCGCAGGCATAATCAGCCATTTCTTCAATACATTTGGCAAGTCGGTCGTATCGATCCATTGATAAGGTTTCCTCTCTGTGATAGGGTATGTTCGCTTATGCAGACATTGATTGGTCCACGTGTGCAATCCTATCTGAAAAATAGTGATGCATACAAGGCTTTCAAATTGAATTCAACTAAAAGATGGTATGTTGAAGGCTTGGAGGGGTTCCCCCTCGCACAAGCTGTCTTGTTATATTCGCGTAACTTGGCTGGTAGGATATGGGTAATCTGTCCTACCGAAGATTCGGCAGCGGCATTATTCAAGGATATCGCTGCTTCGGGGGCTTTATGTCAGCTGCTACCTTCTTCTGGCAAACAGCTATACAGCGAATGGGAAGGCACACACCGCGAATACGAGCAACTTAAGGTACTGGGAATTATTACCGAAGAGCCAAAAACGATCGTTATTACTTCATTGCGAGCTTTCGTATCTCCTATGGTTGATATAAGTGCCTTGCGGGCAACGGCAGTCGAATTGAAGGTCAATGATCGTTTTGATCCGGCTTCAATCGCCGAACGACTGGCCGGCGGAGGTTATTTCAGATCGCCGAGCACGACGATGCCGGGAGAATTTTCTATCCATGGCGAGGTGTTCGATGTCTTTGGATTTGATGCCGATTATCCTGCTCGAATCTATGCCGATTGGGATAAGATTGACAAGATATCGTTATTCGATCCGTTAACCCAGGATACGATGAAAACGCTCGGACATCTTAAAGTACGAGTTTTAGCGGATAGCGAATCTATCCCGACAGGGTTGATAGATGGGTACTTTAACCAGCAGGACTATTGTTTCTTTGTTGGCAAAGAGCGTTTGTCAACGAGTTTCAATTCATTGATGGTTGAAGCACGTTCATTGTATCGAAGTGCATTCACTCTGGATAGAAGTGTAAAAAAACCAAACGAATTACTCTACGATTTTCCCGATTTTCTTGAACGTCAGCAGCGCTGTACGATCGTGTTGGAACTTCGGGGACAACATCCCGAAGCTTTCAAATACGACATTACCGGACCACGTTCTTATTTCGGAAATTTTGTCATGTTGAAGGAAGAACTTACGCAACTCGAACGAAACGGATATCGCGTTACCATATTCGCAGGAGGAGAAGTACAACGAACCCGCCTTGCTTCGATGCTTAATAAATTCGAGTCGCTTGACATAGTTCCGTTTGAAATCAGCGCTGGGTTTTCCATATTATCAGAAAGAGTGGTGGCCATGTGCGACCATGAAATCTTCGGCAGACGCAAGATTATTGCAAAAACCCTTCATAAAGTCCAAACAAGCCCGCTTGATTCTTTTGTCGACCTCAATGAAGGCGATTATGTCGTCCATGTGAATTATGGGATCGGCCAATTCTTGAAGATTGACAGGGTCAGCGTCTCAGGGAAAGAGCGGGATTACATCAAGATCCAGTACGCCCAGGAAGAAACCTTGTATGTACCCATAGAGCAGGCAAACCTCATCCAACGCTACATAGGCAGTGAAGGAAGCGCGCCTAAACTCGACAGGCTCGGCGGTCAAGGGTGGGAGCATAAAAAAGCCAAAGCCCGAAAATCAGCTGAAGAGCTGGCTGCCCGTTTGATACAACTCTATGCGAGGCGAAAAAGCAGCAAAGGCTTCCCATTTCCAAAAGATACTGATTGGCAACTCGAATTCGAGGCTTCCTTTCCTTTTGAAGAAACTGAAGACCAATTGACCTGCATAGATGATATAAAGCGAGACATGGAGAGTCCCGTGGTAATGGACCGACTCGTGTGCGGAGATGTCGGGTACGGCAAGACGGAGATAGCGTTACGGGCGGCATTCAAGGCGGTGATGGCGGGCAAACAAGTCGCTTTTCTTGCTCCGACTACAATTTTGGCGGAGCAACACCACGACACGCTTGTCCAGCGCCTCGGACAATTTCCGGTGAAGACAGCCGTCCTCTCACGGATGGTTGCCAAGAAAGAACAACGAGAGATACTTAAGAAAGTTTCCCAAGGATCGATTGACATTCTTGTCGGAACCCATAGGATTTTGCAGAAGGATATCGTATTCAAGGAATTGGGATTGCTTATCATTGACGAAGAACAGCGTTTCGGAGTCAAGGACAAAGAACGAGTCAAGGAGTTGAAGAATAACATTGATTCCATTGCCCTTTCGGCCACACCCATCCCGAGAACACTGTATATGTCATTATTGAAAATCCGTGACATGTCGTTACTTACCACGCCTCCGGTACAAAGAAGGCCGATCAAGACGATCATAAAAGAGTATGATTTGGGTCAAGTGGAAGCTGCCATCAAATTCGAGCTTGCCCGGAACGGACAGGTGTTTTACCTCCATAATCGAATCGATACACTGGATCAGGTAGTGAGCATGCTAAGCCAGCAAATGCCTCACATCATCGTCGAATCAATCCACGGCCAGATGAATAGCGAAGTGATCGAAGATACGATGCGGCGTTTCGTCCATCAGGGAATTCAAGTATTGGTTTCCACTACTATCATTGAGAATGGAATTGATATACCAAATGTTAATACGATAATTATTGACAGGGCTGATCTTTATGGAGTATCTCAGCTGTATCAGTTGCGTGGAAGGGTAGGTCGAAGCGACCAAGAAGCGTATGCATACCTTTTTTACCCCGAATTGCGAGTCCTCTCGGAGATTGCCGTGAAGCGTTTAAAGGTTATTTCGGAGCATACCGAATTGGGCAGTGGCTTTAAAATCGCGATGAAGGACATGGAAATCAGGGGAACCGGTAACTTGCTAGGCAAAGAACAAAGCGGTCAGCTTGCATCGGTCGGGTTGGACATGTACCTGAGGATTTTGGATGAAGCGATCGCTACGTTGCTCAAAGAAGGCGATCAGGGAGAAGATCGTGAAGTATTCTTGGAACTTGACTATTCCGGGTTCATCCCCGATAGCTATATAGCCGAACCTTCAGTAAAATTCGATGTATATAAAAAAATCGCATCGATCCAGACCGATGCCCAACTGCAAGCGCATACTTCCGAGATGGAGGACCGGTTCGGTCCGATGCCTGAAGTCGTTTCAAATCTACTATATATCGCCGAATTGAAGATCATTTGTAAAAAATTATCGATCTACCACTTAAAGGAACGTAATGGAAAGGTCTTGGTAGAATTTTCGAAAGTGAAAGACATAGCCATCGATAAGCTTATGGAATTGATTCGGCTCGGAAACGGTTCGGTTTCCATCGATCCAAGGAAAATCAACGTGGTGACTTTCAAGACCGATGCCATATCACTGAAAGATAAGTCGCTTTTCATTCTTGAAAAACTACAACGGCTTATCTAGGGAGTATGATGGAACGAGAAAGAGTGGAGACCTTGCCGGCAGACAAGAAGCGCTCGGTGAAATCATTTGTCTTGCGATCATCGCGATTGGCATCTTTTCAAATAGAAGCCCTAGAACACTATAGCGATCAATATGCGATTCGTTTTTCAGGCCAGAAGATCGATTACGGTCAACTGTTCAATAATAACAATCCGATAATTATTGAAATCGGATTCGGGATGGGACAGGCCACATTTGAACTCGCCAAGAGGTTTCCCGATAAAAATTTTATCGGGATCGAAGTATTTCTCAACGGTTTTGCGAAACTGCTTCACCAAGTGGGAAGCAATGACATCCAAAACCTGCGTCTGATACGTTTTGATGCGGTCGAGGTGCTTGAATCAATGATACCGGATGCTTCGATAGAAGGCTTTCACATCTTCTTTCCCGATCCTTGGCCAAAGAAAAAGCACTTTAAACGGAGGTTGATCCAAGAGCCTGTTGCCAAATTATTATCAACCAAGCTCGTTAAAAACGGTTATGTCTATTGCGTGACCGATTGGGAGCCCTATGGGCTTCAGATGCTTGAGGTTTTTGACAAGATACCTGAATTTACTAATCCCTATAATGGCTTTGCCGATCCTGTCGAATGGCGTCCTACCACAAGCTTTGAACGCAAAGGATTGGCAAAACAGCATCCAATTTGCGAAGTGTGGGTACAACGTATCTGAAATACCGATGATAAAAGAGGCCACCTCGCGGTGGCCTCGGTACATAACAGGATGTCTCTATTCTTCGCGAGCGGCTTTGGCAGCCTTGATGACTTCGTCAGAAATCCGTCCGCTGATCGATTCGTAATGGTCGAACTCAAGTTCGAATGAGCCGGTACCGCTTGTCATCGATTTAAGGTCGATGGCGTAGTTGAGCATCTCGGCTTGGGGAACTTCAGCTTTCACCATCTGGATACCGCCGCCAAAATCTTCCTGGCCTAACACTCTTCCGCGTTTGCCGCTCAAGTCACTAAGGATATCGCCAAGATATTGATCTTCGACATAGACATTGAGTTTCATTATCGGCTCGAGCAGGACCGGGCCTGCCTTTTCGAGAGCAGACTTCATTGCGCCCTTTGCAGCAAGCCTGAATGCCATTTCAGATGAGTCTACCGGGTGCTCCTTACCGTCAACGATGGTGATACCTACATCAACGATCGGATAATATGCCAAGAAACCTTCACCCATCGCATCCTGTAGCCCTTTTTCGATACCGGGCATGTAGCCTTTGGAAACAGAGCCACCCTTGATGGCGTTGGTGAACGAATAGAATTGGCCACGTTCGATGGGTTCGATCTCTATGACGACCTTTCCGTATTGGCCATGTCCGCCGGATTGTTTCTTGTGAGCATATTCCACAAGACCCGATTTCTTGGTAATCGTTTCCCTGTAGGCGACCCTCGGGAGTTTTGTCTGGATGGAAATCTTCTGCTTTTCCATGACTTTCTCGAGAATCATGTTGATGTGGCGTTCTCCCATGCCTGAGGCTACGAGTTCCTTGGTCTCTTCATCGAAATTGAGGTGGAAGGTAAGGTCTTCTTCGGTAATCCTATGAAGGGCTTCGTTCATCTTGTCCTCAGATTTCTTGTCTCCGGCACTGATGGCCAATGAATAGGTTGGATCGGGAAATTTCAACGGAGCGAAGACAAACCCAGCATCCGCAGCATTAAGTAATGAAGCGTTTGTCGAAGCGATGTTGCTCTTTGCAACCACGCCGATATCCCCGGCTCCGAGGCTATCGGTATCGATCAATTTCTTGCCGACTACACGATATAGCTTGCCAAATCGTTCTTTCTTGCCTATCTCGGGGTTATATAGATCGGTATCGCCTGAAATCGTGCCTTGTACCACTTTGAAGAAACACAATTTCCCTGAATATTGGTCGATCGTGGTTTTAAACACATATCCCGCGGCAGGACCTTCTTCGGTAATTTCGAGGGTATCTTCAACATTTTCTTTGGTTATGAAATCTTTGGCACCAACAGGACTAGGAAAATTATTTTTGATAAAATTCAACACGCTGATGATTCCCGAACCCTTCAGCGAACTACCGCTGAACACGGGAACGATCCGATTATCTTTAAGACCTTCGCGTAAACCACGACGAATATCATCGATTTCAAGAGTCCCTTCATCAAAATATTTTTCCATCAGATCATCGGCTCCTTCAGCGGCGGCTTCGATCAGTTGGATAACATATTCTTCGACCATATCGTCATACTCCGCAGGAATATCGGTAACGGTTTCCTTACCGGAAGAATTGATGACGTATGCTTTCTTTTCAATGAGGTTGATTACTCCTTTGAATTGATCGCCTGTTCCCATCGGAATGGTCACCGGTACAAGGGTGACATGGAATTGCTCTTTGATATGATTGAACGCTTTTTCAAAATCCGCTCGTTCGCGATCCATCTTGTTGATGAAGATTGCTCTTGGTTTGTTTCGTTCGTTAAGGCGTCTCCACAATTTGATTGTTTCGATCTGGGCTCCGTCTCGGGCATCGACCGTAACGATAGCCGATTCACAGGAACGGAATGCAAGAATTACCTCTCCGATAAAGTCAGCGGTTCCCGGGGTATCAATCATGGTGAAGGTTTTGTCTTCCCATGTGAAACTCGCCAAGGAGCTATGGATGGAAATCTTGCGGGCGATTTCTTCTTCCGTGTAGTCGCTGGTCGTTTTTCCCGATTCGATTGATTCGGCCCGGGAAATGACTCCACTGTAAAACAAAATCTGTTCCAACAATGAGGTCTTCCCGGTACCGTTGTGGCCTACGATGGCAACATTCCTCAACTCAGTACTGGATACGCTCATAATCCCTCCTATCGATTCGATTCTATGCATATGTTTCGGATACTCAACGGATATCCTAGAACAGCTAGGCTGTTATGTCAAACCTTTTGCTTAGCAACCACGAGAAATTTTTTCCAATGGATTATGTGATTAAGAACTTAGCGATGCTGCAATTGTATCGGCAAGTTCTTCTGCACGTATATAGGTCCTCTCTTGTTTCTCGACCCGGTGGTCGTCATCGGCACTGATGCCCATGTATCCGATGAAATCCATGTCGAGGTAATTGCAGACCTCTTGGAATTGCTCCCTTATCAACCGATACTGCACTCCTGTCTCTTCTTCGCCACCCGTAGTCACCACGACAAGTTTCTTATGCTTGAACTCGCTAATATCGAGAGCGTAAAACCTGTCGACAAAGGTTTTCAGCTGTGCGCAGACTCCCCACCAATATACCGGGCTCGATAGTACGATGAGATTTGCACCTCGTAGCAGGGGATACATCACTGCCATGTCGTCCCTTTGGATACAACCTTGGCCGATTCGCTTGCACATATCGCATCCTTTGCACGGATTGATATTCATCTCACGCAAGTATTTGGTCACCACCGTCGTATCATTGCGCTTGGAAACGATACTTTCAATTAATTTCCCGGTGAGAGCGATCGAATTAGAATTTGTCCGCGGACTGCCATGGGCGACAAGAATTTTTTTCATATGCCACTCCTTTTGTATCATTGATCACCTTTCGGTGCGAAATGAGAGAATTCCATCGTAAAAGTTCCGCGACCTTGCGTCGAGCTGCGTAAGGCAGTGGAATATCCAAATAATTTTGCCAACGGAGCTTTTGCGATGATATGGTCGGCCAGGGTCCTGCTTTCCAAACTATTGATGATTCCTCCGCGGGCGGTAAGGCTTCCCATCACTTCACCGACATATTGGGAAGGAACGACGATGTCGACCCTCATGATCGGTTCCAGCAATACCGGGCTCGCTTCCCTACAGGCTGTTTCCATACAGATCGAGGTAGCAGCTTCAAATGCGAACGGTGTTGAAAACAATTCGCTATATCTTACCGACTCGAGGACGACTTCCATGTCGATGATTTCATAACCGAACTTTATCCCCGACCTCACAGAGTTTTCGACTCCGCGGCGAATCGCATCGAATAAGTCTTGGCCCATGGTCTTTTCCGGTACCAACGAACGATATTTGATACCCGAACCGGTGGCAAGCGGCTTTACCGTAAGAGTGACGGTCGCATTGTTTTCTTTTCCAGCCAAGATCTTGCTGAAAGCTTCGGTTATAGTAATGCTTTTGGTGATGGTCTCCCTATAAGTAACTTGCGGATTGCCGACGCGCGCATCGACTTTCATTTCCTTGGTCAATCGTGTCACCAATACGTCCAGATGTAACTCTCCCATTCCAGAAATCACCAACTGCCCGGTATCGGTATGTTCTTTCCAAGTGAAGGTCGGATCTTCCTGACTTAATATTTGCAAAGCATCTTTGAGCTTGTCTTGGTCGCTTAATGTTTTTGGTTCGATCGCCACAGAGATCACGGGTTCGGGGAACACCATGTTTTCCAAAAGAATCTGGGATCCTTCGCTGCCGATGGTGTCTCCTGTCTGTGCGTTCTTGAACCCGATGACTACTCCGATGTCTCCGGCCGCCAACTCATCGATAGGTTCGGGTTTATTGGCGTGCATGCGTACGATTCGATTGATCCGTTCGCGTTTTTTCTTCGTGATGTTGAGAATTGCCGTCCCTTTACGCAATACTCCGGAATATACACGAACGAAGCACAGCGGTCCCGCCTCGCGATCGAACTGAATCTTGAATATCAAAGCCAGCGGTTGTGCTTTCGGATCGTGTTTCACCGCGACTTCGGTGTTATGTTTGACGGTGACGCCTTTCATCGGCGGGATGTCCAGCGGGGAGGGCAAGAATCTGACGATCCCGTCCAATAAGGTTTGCACGCCGATATTCTTCAAGGATGCGCCGACGAATACGGGGACGATCTTGCGTTCGATCGTGCCTTTTCTCAAAGCCTTAAGCAGCAGGTCCTTCGGGATTTCTTCTCCTGCGAAAAAAAGTTCGGTGATCTCATCCGAATAGGCTGACACGGCATCGATGATATGTTCATACCATTGATTGGACAACTCTTCCATTTCGGATGGAATCGGTAATCGCTCCATCGTCGATCCGAATGAATTGAAGTCAAAACTGATCATGCTCTTATCGATGAGGTCGATGACACCAGAAAAATCAGACTCACAACCAACCGGCAAAAATAACGGTACGCATTCGATTGCAAATTTGGCACCGACTTGTTTGATGACGCTATAAAAATCAGCACCGAGCCGGTCCATTTTATTCACGAAAATGATTCTGGGAACCTGATAATGATCGGCTTGCCGCCATACCGTTTCAGTTTGGGGTTCTACTCCGCTGACCGCACATAGTACTGCGACAGCCCCATCAAGCACCCGTAATGAACGTTCAACTTCCGCAGTAAAATCAACGTGCCCCGGGGTATCGATGATATTGATCTTGTGATCTTTCCAGTAACAGGTGGTAGCAGCGCTTGAAATCGTGATCCCACGATCTTGTTCCTGCTCCAAAAAATCCATGGAGGCCTCGCCGTTATCAACTTCACCTATACGATAATTTTCCCCGGTATAGAACAAAATTCTTTCGGTAGTCGTTGTCTTACCTGCATCTATGTGAGCCATTATCCCAATATTTCTAATATGAGTGTCATCCATGAACATTCTTCCCCATGATATTAAAAAGTTTTATCCATCACGAGAAAAAACTGTATCATAAACGGAAGCTTATTGAAAGGTAGACCTTTACATATGCCGTGCATCCATACGTTTTACCGCCAACAGCGGACGCAACGAATTTAATACCGCCAGCAACGCGACACCGGTATCAGCGAACACCGCCGCCCATAACGAGGTGATGCCGAACAATCCCAATGCCATGACAACGAATTTTATTGAAAGCGCTCCGATGATATTTTGCAATACGATTCTCGAAGTGAGTCTTGATACTTCGATTGCGTCAACAACTTTGCTGACATCATCATTCATCACCACGATATCGGAAGCCTCGATCGCCGCTTCCGAGCCTATCGCTCCCATCGCGATTCCTACATCGGATACAGCCAACACAGGGGCGTCATTCATGCCGTCTCCCACATAAACAACAGTCCCTTTGGTTACATCCGAGCGCAACTGTTGAACTTTGATCACTTTTTGATCTGGTAATAGCTGTCCGTAGTATTCCTCGATAGATGATTGTTCAGCTATGCTCCGAACATGTTCGTTTCTGTCTCCGGAGATGATGGCAATCCTGCTGATCCCTAATCTCTGAAGATCTTCGATCGTCTCGGACACTCGCTCTTTTAGCTTGTCCCCGATTCGCAAGCTTGCCTCCACACGATTGTCGATTGCCATGTACAGTCCTTCCGGAACCATTTGTTCGTCAATTTCGATGCCGTAGGTTTCCAACATGTTCCGATTTCCCAATACGATGTGCATTCCATCTACCAGAGCTGCGATACCTTGCCCGGAATACTCTGTGATTTCGGAAGCTTGGAGCAACGGTTCCCTTGAAGCTTCAACCAAAGCTTTTGCCAAAGGGTGATGACTGTGTAATTCGACCGATGCCGCTAGCTGAAGCAATCGTTGCGTCGGATATTTGCTGTTCGGCACAGTAAAGATGTCTTGGAGTGCGAATTCACCTGTGGTGATCGTGCCTGTCTTATCAAACACTACGGTTGAAGCCTTGGCCAAACTTGAAAGATGTACCGATCCTTTGATCATCACATGCAAACGGGCAGCCGCACCGATCCCCCCGAAAAACCCCATCGGAATTGATACTACCAATGCGCAAGGACATGAAATTACCAAAAATACCAAAGAACGGTATACCCATTGTTCCGTATCAGATGTGACAATCGAGCCTATGAGAGCCATCAATACCGCACCGATCACCACGATCGGGGTATAGTAACGGGCGAAAGTAGTCACGAATCGTTCCGGTCTTGCCTTTTGTTTCGTAGCGTGTTCCATCAGATCAATGATCCTACCCGCGGTAGAATCTTCATAGGAGGCGGTGGAAATCGCTTCAAGCGGAGCTTCGCTGTTAATGCTGCCACTGAGTAACGTATCCCCTGTATTGACACGGACAGGGATACTTTCACCGGTCAGGGCTTTCATGTCAATCAATGACGTTCCCTTCGTGACAACGGCATCGAGGGGGATCCGCTGTCCGGCCTTTACGATGAATGTGGTTCCGATCGGCACCTGTTCAGAGGGAACATCGGTCAATCGGCCGTTTTCAAGTACATGGGTAATTTCGTTGCGCATGTCCATGAGATCTGAAATCGATATTCTAGAACGATTAACGGCATAATTCTGAAAGAATTCACCGACTTGATAGAATAACATGACAGCCACGGCTTCATGCGGTTCTCCGATCACAAAGGCCGCGATCGTTGCCAATGTCATGAGGAAGTATTCGTCAAAGATGTTTCCGCGTGCAATGTTTCGAAGGGATTTCAGTACGACATCATACCCTGAAACCACATATGATCCGATAAGGATGAAGAACTGGAACGAACTTTCAACAAAGAAAGAAATGCCAAGAAATACCAAGGCTATGCCGAAACGGATGATGGTAAAAACATCGAGTGACGGTCGTTTCATCCGATAGCCAGGCGTGTTTGTTTCGGTTGTCAGTTTCACATCCGGTTCGACGGACATTACTTTTTTTTCAATTTGATTCCATGCCGAAAGAACTGATGCTTCATCGGTACTGATGGTCACATGCAATCGTTTCGCCATGAAATCGAGCGATACGGTATGTACCGAATCAAGCTTTTGCAAGGTCGATTCAACCTGTGAAGCACAGGCTGCACAATCAATACCTTCTATCTTATATGTTCTGTAGAAAGAGTTTGCCATTAATACCTTCTTAAGGATAACATGAATATATGATCATATGATAATATATTAAGATCGTGGATTCTTGTCAATACAAGAATACAAGACTTGTCGAAAGCTGAACATTATTGCATCATAGGCAACACAGAGGAGAAGCATGCATGGCCATCTATTTTGAAGAACCGTCCAGAACCTTTTCGGAATATCTGTTGATTCCGAATTTCACTTCGAAACACTGCGTGCCTTCGAATGTCGATTTACAAACACCGTTGGTACGATTCAAGTTAGGTGAGCACTGTAGGCTCAAAGCGAATATACCGTTGACATCCGCGATCATGCAGTCAGTGAGTGATGACAAAATGGCGATAGCTTTGGCCAAAGAAGGAGGAGTTTCCTTTATCTTTGCATCGCAAGCAATTGAAAAGGAAGCCCAGATGGTTGCAAGGGTGAAATTGCATAAGGCAGGATTCGTTACGAGCGATTCAAACATCAGACCCGGGCAAACACTCGCAGATATTCTCGCATTGAAGCAGAAAACGGGGCATTCAACCGTGGCGGTCACCGATGACGGCAGCGCAAACGGGAAATTGCTGGGTATCGTCACAAGCCGCGATTACCGGATTTCGAGAATGCCATTGGATACTCAGGTGGGTACATTCATGACTCCATTGTCAGAGTTGGTGTTCGGTACCGAAGACCTTAGCTTATCCGAAGCCAATGACATGATATGGGACCACAAGCTCAACGCACTTCCGATAGTCGATGCTACGGGAAACCTCAAGTACATCGTGTTCAGAAAAGATTACGATACACATAAGGAACATCCTCTGGAGCTTCTTGATACTTCTAAACGCTATATCGTGGGCGCTGGTGTCAATACACGGGATTATCATGAACGTATTCCGGCTTTGGTGGCGGCAGGGGCTGATGTGCTTTGTATCGATTCGTCCGACGGATTCAATGAATGGCAGGCGATGACGATCGATTTCGTCAAAAGCAACTATGGTGATTCGGTAGCGATCGGGGCAGGTAATGTGGTAGATAAAGATGGTTTCAATTACTTGGCTGATGCGGGTGCCGATTTTATTAAAGTCGGAATCGGCGGCGGTTCGATTTGTATCACGCGCGAAACCAAAGGTATAGGACGCGGTCAAGCTTCCGCGTTGATTGAAGTCGCCCAGGCTCGGGATCAATACCTGAAAGAAAAGGGAATATATGTTCCGATATGTTCCGATGGTGGGATTGTGTACGACCATCATCTCTCGTTGGCTTTGGCCATGGGAGCCGACTTTATCATGCTCGGGCGATATTTCGCCCGTTTCGATGAGAGTCCCACGAACAAAGTATTCATCAATGGGACATATATGAAAGAATACTGGGGAGAGGGTTCGAACCGTGCACGTAACTGGCAACGGTATGATTCGGGCGAATCGACGCATCTTGCCTTTGAAGAAGGTGTTGATTCCTATGTGCCTTATGCGGGATCGCTGAAAGATAATGTAAACATAACGCTGGCAAAAATCCGCTCTACCATGTGCAACTGTGGAGCTCTGACAATCCAAGAGCTTAGAGAGAAGGCCAAATTGACCGTGGTCTCTTCGACAAGCATCGTTGAGGGAGGAGCCCATGATGTCACTCTAAAAGACAATCGGGTTCCAAGTTCTAATAAATGAAGAAACCTCGGTTGACAAAGATACATCGCTGTGCTAGTTTCTCATAGCATCGTTTTTCGGGGGGTTAGCTCAGCGGGAGAGCTCCTGCCTTACAAGCAGGCTGTCGCCAGTTCAAATCTGGCATCCCCCAACACATGTTCAAAACCAAAGGAGAATCGTTTATTTCGGTTCTCCTAATTTTTTACCACATTGAATTCATTTCAAATAATATCTTCGATATAATAGAATTGCTTTTATATATTCTAAGCTTATGATATTGTATGTAGTCAATATTACTGTTAAACGGATTGGTGAAATTTGTGATTTGAGCTTAAGATTCCGCCGACCCATACGATACCTTTCTGTTGGCAGTCACGCTATCTCTGATGGAAGGAGCCAAGCATGTCCGATCAGTTGATACAACCTATCGTTTGTCCCAATCTTTATACCGAACGATTATTGTTACGTCCGTTTGAAGCTGACGATGCCATGGCATTGTTTGGTTGGGCATGTGACCCTGAGGTGACCAAATACCTACGCTTTCACGTCCATGAATCCATCAGCGATTCGAAACGCGTCATATCAAAATGGATTGATGATCAACGAAATCCCCCCAACTTCCATTGGGCGGTTACGTTGCGATCGACCGGCAAGGTGTTCGGTTCTATTGGCATCGCGGTAGTGAATGCCACCGACCGCTTCGGAGAAATCGGATACTGCATCGCCAAGCAGATGTGGAACCAGGGATACACGACCGAGGCCTTGAGACGTGTGTTGGAATTTGGATTCGAAGATGCAAATTTTAATCGGATCCAGGGAAACCATTCGGTTAATAACATGGCCTCCGGACGAGTGATGGAAAAAGCGGGCATGCATCGTGAAGCCGGTCCCCTGCGCGATTGGTACAAGAGCGACATCCTGGGGTTCCAAGATTGTTATATGTGGGTGGCTTTCGCCGATACTTGGCAAATTGATTGAAGGACGGACGATTCAATGGAATTGTCACATGTGGTAATCTATTTCTTTGGATATGCGATACTTGGTTATGTCTGTGAGGTACTTTATTGCTCAATCGGTGAACGCAGGCTTGTTAATCGGGGTTTTTTACACGGACCTTACCTGCCGGTCTACGGAATCGGAGCTCTTGTGGCATACTCTGTTCTGCATCGCTTCAAAACCTATCCGATACTGGTATTTTTGGCAGGACTGGTAGTGTGCTCCATAGTGGAATTTTTCACAGGTTGGATCTTGGAGAAGCTCTTTCATGCGAAGTTATGGGACTATTCATCACGGAAGGTCAATATACAAGGCAGGGTGTGCCTGTTGAATTCAGTGTTGTTCGGCCTTTTATCATTAGCGGTCATCTATATCATCCAGCCGAGATTCAGCATTGCGGTGCAACAACTGCCCGCACGATTGACCGGAGTGTCTGCCACGGTTATCTTGGTATTGATCAGCGTAGATACGACTGTTAGCGTCCAACGCATGATCAACTTCCACACATTGTTGCAGAAGGCGAAAGAACTTAGGCTTGACTGGGAAGAACGTTTGGAACGTATCGGGGAGCAATTCGTGCCGTCATCGACTGCTTATATTGAAAAAGAACTGGAGCATGTGCGTACCCAACTGAGAACTGCCGGAAGACGGATTTTAGATGCATTCCCCGGATTCACTCCTAAGAATTTGGAGCAACAGATACTTCAGGTACAAGCGTCGATAATCCAATGGAGGGCCCAACGTAAAGCATCCCGGAAGAATAAAGCAGAAAAAAAGAGGAATGATAATGAATAGTAGTTACGCCAGCAATTTATCATATGTGAAACAATTGATTGCACGTGCAGCAGAAAGTTGCGGACGAAACGGTGATGAAATCACTCTCATGGCGGTTTCGAAAACACATTCGATCGAAGCGATTAATGCTATGGCCGGATGTGGTCAGATGTTATTCGGAGAGAACCGGATCCAGGAAATAGAGAAAAAATTCGACACGGATTCCAGATCGTTTTCCTTGCATATGATAGGCCATCTTCAATCCAACAAAGTGAAAAAAGCTGTCGCTTTGGTCGATTCGATAGATTCGGTTGATTCCTTGAAATTGGCACGGCTCATAGGTAAAGCAGCCCTACATAACGGCAAGACAATTGATATCCTTATCGAGTACAATACATCCAAAGAAGAATCGAAATCAGGTTTTTTAAACGAAGATGAATACTATTCGTTTCTTGATGAAGTCGGATCGATTGAAGGCATACGGGTGAAAGGCCTGATGACGATCGGGCCGTTGAGCCCTGATGAAAAAGCGACTCACGAAGCGTTCGCCACGTTGTACCGTTTGCAACAGCGATCGATACAGCGTCATCCTGAATTGGATTTCGGTGTGTTGTCGATGGGGATGAGCCAGGATTTTGTGATCGCCATACAGGAAGGTTCTACTATGGTGCGGATCGGAACAGCGTTATTTGGAAAGAGGGAGTAATGAAACGTTTGACGGTAGTCGTCCTGTTGCTTTGTTGCCTCTCTGCGCAAATGTTTGCATCACAGACCGCAAGCGGCGTGCAAGGATACGAACCATACACCGAGGAAGAGTTTCCTCAATGGAGTCGCGAGCTAAGACGAGCTGAGACGATTTTTTTCGGTTCGTTACCAATCACCCTTACGTTTGCGTCTATCGGTTATGCCGCAGGCGTGGCGTTAGGAGCTCCGCAGTTTTCAAATGAAACGGTGGCATTATTCTCGATTGCAGCAGGTGTATCACTCATAATCGCCATAACCGATTATGTTCTCGGAGTGACAGGCAAATGAAACGGCTAGAACACGCGATCACGTTGGTCGTCGAAGGCATCGAAGGTAAAATCCGTGTCGACACTTACATCTCACAGCACGAACATTCGTTATCAAGATCAGCCATATCATCACAAGACAGTCATATAACAGTCAATGGCAAAACTTCTAAAAAAAGTAAGAAAATCAGTAATGGCGACACTGTCGGAGTGTCGTGGACTGAACAAGTGTTTGATAATATCGAAGGTCAGGACATTCCGTTACGAGTCATCTATGAGGACGAAGACCTTTTGGTCATCGACAAGCAACAGGATTTGGTGGTTCATCCTGCTATCGGAAATCCGGACGGAACATTGGTGAATGCCTTGGTGTATCGTTACGGTCTTGATTTTTTGGAAGACGATCAGCACGAGAATTCTGATTGGCCGGTTGATGAAACACGTCCAGGGATTGTCCATCGACTCGATAAAGATACCAGCGGACTGATTATCGTCGCAAAAAATCGTCAGGCAGTGGTCGCATTGTCAGAACAATTCAAATCGAGAACAGTGGTAAAATATTACATCGCATTGGTGAAAGGGACCATGGGGAAAAAACGGGGAACCATCGAAACACCGATTGGTCGTTCAACCAGCGATCGCAAGAAATTTGCAGTCCGTCCTGACGGCAAAGAAGCGAGGACCGATTATCTTGTGTTGCGCCAATTTAAAGAGTTCGCATTGGTCCGGATACGCATTTATACTGGCAGAACCCATCAAATCCGGGTTCATATGGCCAGTATAGGCCATCCTCTGATAGGAGACACGGTCTATGGCAGGCGACTTGATTGGTGTCCTGATGCGCATATGATGCTCCATTCCCGGTCGTTGGAAATCGAACATCCGCGAACCAAGGAGAGGATTCGCTTTGCAGCTGGGATGCCCATACGGTTCAAAGAGCTGATACGAGGGGCATCGCGTTCATCTCTCATGTGAGAATACTCGGATGACTGAGTTGTTGTAAATCATCAATGGCCATGGCTTCGATCAGGTCATGATTGAACATCTTCTCGATTTTTATCGTGCTTATCGTCCCGTGCCCCGGGAAAATCACAGTACGTTCATCAAGACTAAGAATGTTTCTTTTGATCCCTTTTAGCAACAATGCCCGTTCAACCACACCTGTGGTGGATCCGATGGTACCTGCGTACAAGACATCTCCGGTAAATAGGGCATTACCGATGTGGAAGACGAACGAATCGATCGTGTGTCCTGGAACCTGGAGAGCTTTAATAACAATTTCGCCGACAACTATTTGTTCATTGTCCTCTATCGCAACTACTGGAACTTCAAATAATGTAGGAGAGCCAGCATGCACTATAGGGTGGTAGATTTTCATCAAGGTCCCCAAACCTTGGTGATGGGCTGCATGGCGATGGGTGATCAAGACATGGGCGACAGTAAAATTATTCCTTTCGATCCTTTCTATCAGGTCGATGTCGATATGCCCCGGATCGATGAGTATGGCAGGACCGCCTTCTTGGGGACCGATGAGATAGGTGTTTGAATATTCCATCATTGAAAAGTGTGTGAAAACTTTCATCTCAGTGCTGCGAGAAGAGCGCCTCCTCGAAGTTGGAATATTTGAAAGAAACCGCTATACGTTCCGAGTAGCGGAAATCTGTATTTTTCACATTACAGTCAATAAATTGAGAATGTTCAAGGTGGGAATTGGCAAAGTTCGAATAGTAAAGGTCGCTGGAAGAGAAATCTGTATGGCGGGCGTCGGCACCCATGAAATTGGTGTGGACTAACATCGAATCGGAAAAATCGCAATCGAGCAAGGTCGCTCCAGAGAACACGGATAACCGGGCATTGCTATGGGTGAACCTACACTGTTCGAACAGACAGAAATCGAAAAAGCATGCATTGAGACGAGCCTCTGAAAAATCGACATCATGAAAAGTGCAGCGAGAAAATCGGCATGTCGCTAACGCTGCTTTGGAGAAATCCTTGTGTTCGAACCTGGCGTCGGTAAGTACGATATCGTGTTGGAGTTCTCGAACGGTCATGATCGAACAGACCATGTCCAGAACTTCTTTCTTATCGGGGCAGTGGAGATAACAAGTGTGTTGGCCATGGGCAACATGCCTGCCACAATCTTTGATAGGGCAAGGGGTTCGACTGAACATGGCCAAACGGTACCAGAAGCGACGATGACTGTAAAGAGCATGCCAAATAATGTTGCACTTCGATGAGAATGAAGCTACATTGGCACCATGGGTGAATTTACTGGGGTGATAACACGTGGTATCAATAACATATTTTCGGTCATGCCGGAACATACTTCCTCTGAAACCGTTATGTACAATTGCAGGATCAAGGGTAAAATATTGCAGGGTATTGATATTGATTACAATCCGCTCGCAGTCGGTGACAGGGTGATCGCGCAAGCGATTTCAGCACACGAAGCATTGATTCTCGCACGTCTTGAGCGTACCAGCCGGTTCGTGCGCTGGAATGCCAAGCGTGAGTGTGACCAGACCTTGGTTGCGAATATGGATATGGTAGCAATCGTTTCATCAGTCGACGAACCGCCATTCAGACCGCGTTTTATCGACAGGGCAATCGCGTGTACCCGTAATGCCAAGATTCTTGTCATCTTGAATAAATGTGATTTATTGTTCAACAAAGACGGTGATCAACGCTTCAGGCATTATCAGGAATTGGGATTCGATACATTTGCCATGTCGGCATTTGATAAAGAAGGCATCGTTGTGTTGAAAGAATATGTGAAATTTCATACGGTAGCGTTTGTCGGACAATCGGGGGTGGGAAAGTCAACGATTGTCAATGCCTTGACCGGTGAAGGCGGACAAAGAGTCCAAGACATTTCGGGGAAATTTAACCGGGGCAGGCATACGACCAACCATGCCTTGATGATGTTTTGCGATGGATTCACTATCGTGGATACGCCTGGAGTCCGCGAATTATTGGTTCCGCATGATAATCCGACTGAACTCGCCGAGACATTTCCCGAGTTTGCCCGTTATGCGGGAGAATGTGCTTTCCAGCCGTGTCTCCACTGGCATGAACCGAATTGCCGGGTGAAGAAAGCACTGGATGAGGGCTTGATTCATCCCGATCGGTATGAAAGTTATGTCAGGATGCTCATCTCGCTCGAGGAGCGCCCTGAATCATGGGAGAGCGACAGACGCTGATGATAGTATGATTGAAAAGACATTGGAAGATTTGCAATTCAATGTGGTCTTAAGTGACTTAAGATCCCGTTGCCTTTCCGAGGAGGGGCAACTAGTTCTTGATAAAAAAGAATTTATCACAGATATCGAGCAACTGAAAAAGATGCAAGATATTGTTGAAGACATCGAATCGATCTATGCTTTGGCTGTGCCTTCCCCAGAATCGTTTCCATCGATTGCTAAGGCGATGCAAGATGTGCGCATACCGCAAAGATCGTTGGAAGGCCAACAATTATGGGATATAGCAACCTATTTGCACAGCGCGCGTATATTTGTTGAATTTTGTCATACCCCTGCGCTCCAGCAGGACAGTATCCGTCCCGCATCGACGCTGTTTGATGAATTTCCCGAGGAATTAGCCGAGCTTGGCCGTCAGTTGTTTGAAGTACTTGAAAGTCCCGGTCATGTCAAGGAATCGCATCCTGCGATACGAGCTCTGAAAAAAGAAGTTGAACGCAAGCGTTCCGAACGCCAGTCATACAGCAGCGAATTCATGCGAACCCAATACACTATCGTCCAGGGAGAGCAACCGGTATTCCGTGATGGTCGAATAGTGCTTCCCATTCGTAACGATCAAAAGGGTGCGGTCGAGGGTTTTGTTCATAGTACCAGCGCTTCAGGAGCTACCGTATTTGTCGAACCGTTCAGATTGGTCGAATTGAATAATAAGGTGATTCTTGCCGAACAGCAAATATTGCTTGAAATCGCAAAGATCCTAAAAGGACTGACCGATACGATCCGTAGTCACGTTGATGTAATGATTGCCCTGAGAGACCGCGTCGCACAAGCAGATGCGTTGCACGCCAGATATTTGTATGCACGGGACAATCATTGTATCAGGGCAAAAACAACTGTTGACGGACAGTTCAAGTTATTAAACGCAAGACATCCGCTGTTACGTAAGAAAGCTGTTCCCATATCGCTAGAATTGGACAAGGATGTGAAGGCTGTAATTATCAGCGGTCCGAATGCCGGTGGAAAAACCGTAACGATAAAAACTCTCGGACTATTTGCCCTTATGAACCAATTCTTTTATATGGTACCGGCCTGTGAAGGCACATCGCTGCCTTTGTATCGTTCTATTTATACTGATATCGGGGATGATCAGTCGATTGAGGCTTCTTTATCAACGTTTTCGGGGCATATGAAGAATATCAGCCACATCTTGTCCGTATGTGACAAAGATTCTCTGGTGATCCTCGATGAATTGGGTAGCGGCACAGACCCCGTGGAGGGGTCGGCCATCGCCAGGGCCGTGTTGGAATTCTGTGTGGAGCATGCGAACCTGACTTTGGTAAGCAGTCATCACGGCGTGCTCAAGCAGTACGCGTACGCCCATCCGAACGTGATCAACGCATCGATGGAGTTCGATGACGCCACGCACGCACCGACGTTTAACGTGATAACGGGAATACCTGGCGACAGCCATGCGCTGGAAACAGCGAAACGAATGCGGTTGCCTACATCGGTGATAGATGCGGCTACCGAATACATCGGTTCCGAGCAAATGGAAATCTCTACCATCATCAGGCACCTTGAAACCCGTAGGAAAGAAGCGGAAGCCCGCGAAGAAGCCCTTGAAGAGCGGTGGGCGCAGCTGCATGAAGAAGTTCGAGAGAATGATTTGAAAAGACTCCAGCTTCGTCAACACGAAATGTTACTCCGCCGCCAACAAATTGGGGACCTTTCCCGTTTCATAGCGGACAAGCGCAGCGAACTTGAGAATTTGGTTGCTGAATTGCGTGAAGGAGAAATAACCAAGGAAAAAACCAAAAAAGTAAAGCTGTTCATCAAATCACTGGAAATCGAAGAGAATAAGCACCGTTTGCAAGCCGAGCAAATTGCTGAAGAACTCATTGCTGAACATGAAGAGTTAGACATATCGTTTTCAGTCGGGATGGATGTGCTGGCCGGACCATCCAAACGTGAGGGGCGTATTGTCCGCGAAGCTGGAAAGGGCACATGGGTTGTTGCTATCGGTCCGATGAAATTCACATTGGCCGAGCGGGATCTCAAACCAATAAGCAAAGCAAACCGGAAAGCAGAAAAAGTCTCGATAGCTTATCAATCAAGCTCAGTGATGCCCAAGCCCACGCTCGATGTACGAGGTCTTACCCTGCAAGAAGCCTTGGATGAGCTATCAGTGCAAATCGAAAGCGCCTTGGTGCATGCTGTCAGCGGATTTTCGATCATCCATGGCATGGGAGAGGGAATCCTGGCAAAAGGGATCCATGAGTATTTGTCATCGGTGCCCCAAGTTTCCTCTTATAACTATGCCAGGCCGGAGGATGGTGGGTTCGGGAAGACCTATGTCGAGCTGTGATAATCTTGTACAATCAAGAGCTCTCTGATAATGTGGTTGTATCGAAATGAGGAGAATCGGTATGTCAGATTATACACATGGAACCGGGATACAATATCATATCAATACCAAGAAAGGGGATGTCGGGCGCTATGTGTTGCTTCCGGGAGATCCGAAACGTTGTGAAAAGATTGCCGCTCATTTTGATAATCCCCGGCTTGTTGCCGATAGTCGTGAATATGTGACGATCACAGGGACCTTGGACGGTGTGCCCGTTAGCGTTACTTCAACAGGAATCGGAGGCCCTTCGGCTTCGATCGCAATGGAAGAATTGTTCAATTGCGGTGCAAACACGTTCATCAGGATTGGGACATGCGGGGGAATCGCACTTCCCGTGATGGGAGGAGACGTGGTGATCGCCACAGGAGCCATACGCTCTGAAGGGACAAGCAGGGAATATGCGCCGATTGAATTCCCCGCGGTAGCGAATATCGATGTGGTCAATGCCTTGCAGGAGGCGGCCAAACAATTGAACAAACGCGCCCATCTCGGTATCGTCCAATGTAAAGACTCTTTCTATGGTCAGCATGAGCCTGAAAGCAAACCCGTTTCTTATGAATTACTGCAAAAATGGTCTGCGTGGAAACGATTGGGAACTGTTGCCAGCGAAATGGAATCGGCGGCTTTGTTTGTCGTGGCCAGTTATCTCGGCGTTCGATGCGGTTCTACGTTCAGCGTGGTGGGCAATCAAGAACGCGAAGCATTGGGCATGGACAATCCTATCGTCCACAATCCTGAAGATGCGATCGCTGTCGCCATCCGAGCGATACGGCTGCTTATCGCCAAAGACTCAAAACAATAGAGATAATCTCGGAACATACATAAAAGGCTCGCCAATCAAAATTATCAGGCGAGCCTTATCGTACGGAGTTTTTAAGCTTTTGCCAATTTTTTACCGTATTCGAACACTTCCTTCAAGTTGTTTTGATCCGGATTCCATTTTTGGCGTAACGGCTCGCTCACGATCTCGAATCCTGCTGTCTGTAAGAATTCGCTCATGATTTTCGGAGCTTCTCCTGTCCATCCATAGCATCCGAAAGCGGCAGCTTTCTTTTTCTTGAATTTCAATTCCTTCACAAAGTGAAGCAATCCCGCCATGGTACTCAGCATGTTATTACCGACCGTCGGAGAACCGACTATAAGCATTTTAGAACGGAATACTTCAGTAATGATATCGTTACGATCGCCCTTTGAGATGTTAAAGACTTTTACGGTTACCGATGGATCTGCTTCGTGAATACCGGCAGCTATCGTATCCGCCAATGAGCGAGTCCCGTCCCACATCGTATCGTAGACGATTGTGATACGATTTTCTTTATAATCATCAGCCCACGCAGCATATTTTTCCACTATCTGCACCGGATTGTCCCGCCATATTACTCCGTGGCTTGTCGCAATGATGTCTATGGGAAGATTCATCCCTATGATGTCAGCCAATTTCTTGCGAAGGATGGCGCTAAACGGAGTCAATATGTTTGCGTAATATTTCATAGCTTCGTATTCGAGCTCAGATATATCGGCAAGATCATTGAACAGCCCGGTAGTCGCATAATGCTGGCCAAAGGCATCGTTGCTGAAAAGAATATTGTCACCGGTAAGGTAAGTGGCCATGCTATCCGGCCAATGGAGCATCGTCATTTCCACGAAGACGAGTTTCTTGCCGTTACCGATATCGATCGAATCACCTGTTTTCACTACGTTGAAATTCCAATCCTCATGATATTGTCCCTTAAGTGAATCCACAGCTTTAGCTGTACAATAGATTGGCAAATCGGGTCTTTTAGCCATCAGTGCGGGTAATGCGCCGCTATGGTCGACTTCCCCATGGTTGGCGATCAGGTAATCTATGTTGTCCAACCCGACGTGCCTGTCCAGATTCTCAACGAATTCCTCAGCATACGGAAGCCATACCGTATCGATTAAAACAGTCTTTTCTTCTCGCACAAGATAGGAATTGTAAGACGAGCCTCTATGAGTGGAATAATCGCTGCCATGGAAACTTCGTAACTCCCAGTCAATCTTTCCAACCCAGTCAACATTATTCTTTACATTGATTACCATATTGATTTACCTCCGGATGATGCTCTCAGTGTACATGAACATTTCTCAATTGACAATATTACACATTCATTTTACTCCTTGCGATCGCATCAGTCGGGCAGACGGAAGAACACAACTCGCACTGATGGCAGAGAGAACGGTCTATGCGGGCTTTGTTTGATGTTGCATCGACGGTAATTGCCCCGGAAGGACATACTCGAACACACTTTCTGGTTCCTTTGCAGCGCTGCGTATCCACATGTTTCGTCCACAAAGCTTTTCTGGAAGCCAGGCGGAGGGGAATACTGAAGGGGCATATGGCGTTGTGGAAAAATTGTGAAGGCAGGAAAAAGGTGATGACCACTGATAAGACTGTAAGGATAGGGATGACAGGCAGTTGTTTCCCCGTAGCTCGTTTTCCAATGATCATGACAACTATGGTAATCACCAACATGATTGATGGTAGCACATACCGGTATGTCCAGGAAGGAACATGCTTTTTTTGCAATCCGATGCTCTTGGAAAGTTTTTGTACCGGTCGCATCACTATGCCCATGGGACAGACATACCCGCAATACAGGCGACCGAACAACGGTGCCACAAGGATTCCGACCGCATAGATCGCAAGCCATATCTGTGGCAATTTCAATATCATAAGGACAACGAACAACACAAAAAAGAATAATCTGATGATCCAATGCACAAATTTGGTCATGATACGATCCTCCGTTGGGCATAAGTATCGTGTACCGTTGAATCAAAAAGTGTTACAATGGTAACACTATGGCACATTCACTGCATGAAATCGAGCTGTTGGACGGGATCGCGCTATTCGAATCGATTCCCGATGAAGTTCTAAAAGACTTTGTTCAGGCGAACAGATTCCGTTTTTCTCATTATCGGCCAAACAATTTTGTTGTGTTTGCCAATGATCATTGCAAGGAAGTTCACATCGTGTTGGAGGGTCTGCTCACCGCCGAGTATTACCAGGAGGGCGGACAATTATATTCATTGGCAACATTCAAGAGAGGAGGGCTCTTCGGTGCCCACGCAACGTATAGCGAGAAAAGTATCTACCCGGTTACCGTTACTGCCAAGACAAAAGCAACTCTGTTATCGATTGACGGAGAACTATTTTTTAACCTAATCAGTACACGCCCGGCGATGCTGAAAGAATTCCTTCGTTTGATGAGTGCGAATACAGTCGTACTGAACACACGGGTCATTGCGCAGATGGGCTCTACCCTAAGGGTCCGGTTATTATCATTCTTGCTAAGACAATCCAATGAAATCCCAGGAACATATAGTGCTTTCGGAATGACCAAAACCCGTCTTTCCGAATTATTGGGAGTGCAGCGAACTTCACTGTCCAGGGAATTGGCAGCCATGAGGTCGGAAGGATTGATCCGGTTCGATCGCCATCGATTCCTTGTTGAGAAAGCGGGGAAGGACTTTCTTGACAGTTTGTAATATCAGTAACATGCATACCGTTTTCATATCTTTGAAGGCGGTATGTATCATTCCCGTTGTCGTCAGATTCTGGAACATACTGTCTGACTTTCAGGCAAAAAGGGTAAAGCGGATGGTCGATGAACAATTACTTCACAGCAATAGTAGGAAAGATTGATAAGTGTATGCTCGAAACCTACGCAAGATTACCACAACAGTGTGGTGTGGTTGAATTTTCCGTTGATGAAGTATATATTGAACAACATCTTCATAAGGCAGGATACCCATGGAACTCCAAATTCAGGAATTAGTAGATACCATCAAGCGTGACGGTGTCGAAGAAGCACAGCGAAAAGCCGCGGAAGTACTCGCTGACGCAAAGGCTCAAGCAGAACAGTTGGTACATGAAGCAAAAAAAGAAGCTGCAAGAATTGTAGAACAAGCACGGAAAGATGCATCCGTGACGCGCCATAGCGGGGAAGCCGCTGTTCAGCAAGCTGCCCGTGATGTCCTTCTTTCACTTGAGGCCGCTATACGTTCACAATTTGATCGCTTAATGAAAAAGACGGTGGAAGAGACCATCACAGGTGATATGTTGGTCTCCTTGATCGTGCAAATCGTTAAGTCGAACCTTGCCTCGCAGCAAAGCTCGATCGAATTGCCGAAAGCGGAGTTTGCGGCCGTAGCAGAAGCTCTTAAGACGAAACTGGCTACGGAAATGAAAGCTGGATTGACCATTACTCCTGTTGAAGATGTAACAAAGGGATTCAGGATTTCTGAAAGAAACGGCACATCTTATTATGACTTTGGCTCAGAAGAATTGGTAGCTCTCATGAAACCGTTTCTCAACCCTGTTATTCAGCAATTAGTGAGCACGTCGTCAGGAAAGTGAGGTTTATTGCGTGGCTTCATACTATTTTTTAGGTGCATCGCTGCCAATGCTGCGCTTTGATGAAAACGCACCGATGAGCGATGATACCTTCATGGGACTATGTAAAGCACAATTATCGGGGCAAGACTATGCCCTGTTGGAACACGCTACGCTCGGGAAACATGAGATTGGCGAGCACCGGTTTCTCATACGTTGGAACAGCTTTTTTTCAACGTTACAATTATTGATGGCAACTGAACGGGCAAAGAAACTCGGTATCGACGCAGAACAGTACAGACCTCGCTATGCATATCAGCTGGAAGCAACAACCGCGTTGAAGCAGATTGTTCAAGCAGAGGATCCGTTGCAATCCGAGTTGGAGTTGTTGCGCGCATGTTGGAGAGTGTTGGACGATATGGAGACAAATCATATGTTTGATATGGTGTTTTTGCTTTCATATCGGTTGAAATTGCAGCTTTTATTGCGAAAAGACTTGTTTTCTCCGCTAGAAGGAAATGCTGAATTCAAGCGGCTTTTTTCGAATCTTCAGACGAATATCAAGAGTTTATGATTGGAGTGGATGCAAATGGCAAAGCATAATGGACGCATCGTCTTGGTGAATGGGAACATGATCAATGTACAATTCGAGGGCGATGTCTCCCAAAACGAAGTTGGATATATCCTTCTTGGGGACAAGCGGTTGAAGGCGGAAGTGATTAAGATCAATGGAAAGATCGCTTCCATGCAAGTATTTGAAATGACCAACCAGGTGGCCGTAGGTGATGAAGTTGAATTTTCCGGGGAACTGCTAAGCGTACAACTCGGTCCGGGGCTTCTCACCCAAATCTATGACGGCCTTCAAAACCCTTTGCCTGAACTTGCAATCGAATGCGGATTCTTCTTGCAACGCGGGGTATATCTTAATCCGATACCTGAAAAATCATGGGATTTTACTCCGTCGGTTGCCGTGGGAGACACTGTCCGCCCCGCAGATACACTCGGAACCGTTCCCGAAGGGATATTTTCCCACCGGATCATGGTCCCGTTCAATCTGCCCGATGTAGCGTACACGGTACGTTCGATTAAAGAAAAAGGAACATATTCGGTCAACGATGAAATCGCGGTGATCGAGGATGAGAAAGGTGGCACGCACTCGCTTTCAATGGTGTTCACCTGGCCAATCAAGCGCCCGATTTCTCTTTTCAAAGAACGGTTGAGACCTAACGAACCGTTGGTAACCAAGATCAGGATCATCGACACGATGCTTCCTATCGCCAAAGGCGGAACATATTGTATTCCGGGACCTTTCGGAGCGGGAAAGACAGTGTTGCAACACCTTACCAGCCGTAATGCGGAAGTTGATATCGTTATCATCGCCGCCTGTGGAGAACGTGCGGGCGAAGTTGTTGAAACGCTCAAGGAATTCCCCGAGTTGATAGACCCGCGTACGGGAAGGACCCTGATCGAGCGGACCATCATCATCTGTAATACGAGCAGCATGCCGGTAGCCGCACGCGAAGCTTCGGTGTATACGGCGGTTACGATTGCGGAATATTACCGTCAGATGGGTTTGAATATTTTATTGTTGGCCGATTCAACCTCGAGATGGGCTCAGGCAATGCGTGAAATGTCAGGTCGATTGGAAGAGATTCCCGGTGAGGAAGCATTCCCCGCGTACTTGGAATCGGTAATCGCCAGTTTCTATGAACGAGCTGGTATCGTTCGCCTGAAAGATGGAAGTGTCGGTTCGGTAACGATCGGCGGTACCGTAAGTCCTGCGGGCGGAAACTTCGAGGAGCCCGTCACCCAAGCGACATTGAAGGTTGTCGGAGCGTTCCATGGACTTTCGCGCGAACGGTCGGATGCCCGTAAATATCCGGCGATCCATCCACTCGACAGCTGGTCGAAATATCCAGGTATCATCGATGCGCAAAAGGTCGCATATGCCCGGGACTTGTTATTTGCCGGTAATGAAGTGAATCAAATGATGAAGGTTGTCGGTGAAGAAGGTACGTCTCTCGAAGATTACATCGTATACATGAAAAGCGAGTTGTTCGACAGAGTCTACCTGCAACAAGATTCGTTTGATCCTGCCGATGCCTCAGTTCCGCCCGAACGTCAACGCAAGATATTTGATTTGTTATTCACTATTCTCGGAGCAGAATACAAACTTGAAGACAAGAAGGCCGCCCGTTCCTTCTTCAATGAACTACGCCAGAAATTCCTCGATCTGAACTCTATTCATGATGGAGACGATCAGCTAAAAGTAATGCGTGATCAGATTATCGCTCTTCGCGACACCCGGCTAACCGGTATGGAACGAAGAGCCCAACGGCTCATGGAAGCGAAATAGGTGGTACACGATGCAAAAAGTTTATACTAATATCGAATCAATTTCTGGAAACGTAATTACCGTAAGGGCTGAAGGAGTAAGAAACAGTGATCTTGCACTGGTAACATCGGCACATGGGGAATCGTTGGCCAATGTAATCAAGCTCGATCATGATCTGGTGACATTGCAGGTCTTCAGCGGCTCAAGGGGTATTTCAACCGGAGATAAAGTTCGCTTCCTCGGGAAACCGATGCGGGTCTCTTATAGTGAGAATCTTCTCGGAAGAATTTTCAACGGTGCTGGAAAACCCCGTGATAACGGTCCCGAGCTTACTGAGAACCTCATAGAAATCGGTGGTCCCGCGGTTAATCCTGCAAAACGAATTATACCCAGGAATATGATCAGGACGGGTATTCCGATGATCGACGTGTTCAACACCTTGGTCGAATCGCAGAAATTACCGATTTTCTCGGTTTCAGGCGAACCTTACAATGAGGTGTTGGCAAGGATTGCCATGCAAGCCGAAGTTGATCTGATCATCCTCGGTGGCATGGGTTTGAAGTACGATGATTATCTTTTCTTCAGGGAGACGTTGGAAAAGAGTGGTGCGATGAGCCGCACGATCTTTTTTGTCCACACTGCAAGCGACCCGACAGTCGAATGCCTGTTGGTTCCCGATATTTCATTGGCAGTCGCTGAACGCTTCGCCCTTGACGGGAAGAAAGTGCTCGTATTGCTCACGGATATGACTAACTTTGCCGATGCGATGAAAGAAATCGCCATCACGATGGAACAGGTTCCTTCGAACAGAGGGTATCCTGGAGATCTGTACAGTTCTTTGGCAGCTCGTTATGAGAAGGCAGTAGATTTCGAAGGTGCCGGTTCGGTCACCATCCTGGCAGTGACCACGATGCCCGGTGACGACGTTACCCACCCGGTACCCGATAACACCGGCTATATAACCGAAGGTCAATATTATCTGAAAAATAAACGTATCGAACCGTTCGGATCATTATCCCGTCTCAAGCAACAAGTTAATAAGGCTACACGCGATGACCACCGTTCTCTGATGGACGGTATGATCAAGCTCTATGCTTCTTATAAAGAATCGCTCGAGAAAAAATCCATGGGATTCCAGATGTCTGAATGGGATGAAAAACTGCTTAAATACGGCGATTTGTTCGAATCAAGGCTCATGGATTTGTCTGTGAACATCCCTCTCGAGGAAGCTCTTGATCTGGGGTGGGAGATCCTCGGCGAGTGCTTCGAACCCAATGAGACCGGCATGCGATCCGATCTGATTTTGGCCCACTGGCCCGAAAGTCAACGATAGGAGTCATGTATGGCTAATGTGAAGTTGACCAAGAACGAGCTGAAGAAACAAAAGGACCAGTTGCGACAATTCCAACGCTACCTTCCAACGCTTCAATTGAAAAAACAGCAGCTCCAGATGGTCATCCGACAAATAATGCAAGAAGTCACCCACTATCGAAACGAACAAAAACAAATCATTGAGGCATTGCAAAAATGGGTTGCGGTCTTTAATGAAAATAAGTTATTCCCCGGAGTAAAAAATCTTGCGGAATTGGTCCATGTTGAAAAAGTTGAGCGGGCGAGGGGCAATATCGCCGGCGTGCCTATTCCGGTATTCAAACATCTTGTTTTCAAAAATTCACCGTATGATCTTTTGGAGTATCCGATGTGGGTCGACCAAGGAATTGACATGCTTCGGACCATAGCGCGATTCGATGCGATAATCACGACCTTGATTACCCAGATCGAATTGCTCGAACGAGAATTGCGGGTAACAAGCCAGAGGGTGAACCTATTTGAGAAAGTAAAGATTCCCCAGACGAAAGAACATATCAGGATGATTGGAATCTATCTGGGCGATCAGCAGACCGCTGCTGTGGTGCGAGGAAAAATCGCCAAGCGTAAGCTCATATCACTGGTCGCGGAGGTGCTCTGATGATAGTCCCGATGAAAAAAGTTACCGTCATCATTCTTGAAAACCGTAAACGCCAATCGCTCAGAGCGCTACGAAAAGCCGGAGTGCTACATATCTCTACCGATATATTGAAAAATGAGAAGGGTGAGGAACTCCAAAAGAAACGTGATGTTTTGGAAACCGTCGCTGCAAAAATTAACGATGCTGCGATGAAGGTTCAGGATGAGACAAAGAAGGGTAAGCAAAAAAGCCCGGAGCTTTTGGAACCGGATGAATTCGCAGAAGTGCATGCAAGAGCACAATTCCTTATTTCTCAAGAACGGTTATTACTTGAAGAGCTTCAAAAGTATCGATTGCAGCGAGATAGGCTCTCTTCGTGGGGGGATTTTTCATTCCAGTCGATCGAGCAGTTGGCATATGATGGAATTGAATTGACGTTCTATCAGATTTCTCCCAAAGAATTGAAAAAAATTCCAACGGATATCGAGTACGTGGTCGCATCACGCGAAGGCAAAATGATGATTGTCGCGACCGTCAATAACAAATTGCCGGAAGGGATTTCTTTTCTCCGTTTAGAGATGCAAAGACATTCCCTGACCGAATTAAACGAGATGATTCGCCAGCATGAAAGCAGGATTGACGAGATTACTGTTGAAATTTCTGAAATGGCCGCCTATTTGCCACATTATAACCACCAGATCAACCGTACGCTCATGGACATCCGATTTGAATCGGTCGCTGCTTCAATGGATACGGCAGAGCATATAGCATGGGTAACCGGATTCTTGCCAGTTGAGAAAGTCAACGATTTTAAACAGCTGGCTGCGGCGGAGGCATGGGGATACGCAATCGAGGATCCGACGGAAGAAGACAACGTGCCGACATTGATAAAGAATAAACGGTGGGTATCCACCATTTCCCCGATATTCGATATCATGGGAACCGTCCCAGGATATCGTGAATATGATATAAGCATGTGGTTTTTGATGTTCTTTTCCCTTTTCTTCGCGATGATCATCGGGGATGCGGCCTATGGTTTGATCTTCCTCGTCTTGGCCGTGCTGGTACACCGAAAAACAAAGAAGGCGACCAATGCGGTTGTCTTACTCTATGTGCTCAGCAGCGCAACCATCATATGGGGGGCGTTGACCGGGACATGGTTCGGCTCGAAAGAAGTGCTCACCGCTTTACCGTTCTTGAAGGTTTTCGTCATACCGGCGATTGCAAACTATCCGGAATTGTTCGGGGTGGATATCAATTCTGCGCAGAACATGGTGATGAAATTCTGTTTCATCATCGGGACAGTACAATTATCGTTGGCGTGCGTGATGAATATTTACCGAAAGGTCGGTCAGAAAAATCTCAGTGCCATGGCTGATTTCGGTTGGTTGATGATGATAGACGCCCTGTACTTCCTCGTTCTGATGCTTGTGATCAACGCACCGATCCAAATCGGTATTATTGCGACAATCATCGGAATCGGGTTTGTATTCGTCGTTCTGTTCGGAGCACAAGGTCCGGGCGTTTCGTTCGCTAAGGGCATGGCAATGGGTGCTGCCGGATTATTCACTACATTCCTCAATACCATCAGCGCTTTTTCAAATATCATCAGTTATATAAGATTATTTGCTGTCGGGATGGCTTCTTTGGCAATAGCTCAAAGTTTTAACAGCATGGCCTCGGGTATGTTGCAAGGCTTCGCGCTTCCCGCTGGGATGTTGGTGTTGGTAATAGGTCACGTATTGAATTTGGTAATGGGCGTTCTTTCTGTGGTGGTTCATGGAGTTCGCTTGAATCTATTGGAATTCTCCGGTCAGCTCGGGATGGAGTGGACCGGTGTAACATACGACCCGTTCAGGGAAATTGTTGAACGATCATAATTACGTTGTGATAACAACGACAAGGAGCTTAGGTATGGATATAGCGATGATTGGCATGGCAGCTGCTTTGTGTTTGTCTGCATTGGGATCCGCTCTCGGTACGGGCGCTGCTTCCCAAGCTGCTATCGGTGGGTGGAAGAAATGTTATGCGAATGGTAAGGGTGCCCCGTTTATCATGGTGGCATTCGCCGGAGCACCGTTGACCCAAACAATTTATGGTTTTTTATTGATGAACTTCATCAACAATGCCCATGCGGCGGGAAGGGATGCTCTGATGTTACTCGCTGCCGGTGTCTTCGGTGGCTTGGCAATCGGTCTTTCTGCATGGATGCAGGGGAAAGCAGCCGCAGCTGCAAGCGATGCTTTGGCTGAAACTGGTAAGGGAACTGCCAACTACTTCATCGTTATCGGTATAATCGAAACGGTCGCTCTCTTCTCACTGGTATTCTTATTGCTCTTGTTGCAATAGTATATCACGATGCGTGATGCAAAAGGCTGTCTCATACCGAGGACAGCCTTTTGTGCTCCCATAACATCTTGATGCAATGCAAGATGTATATCGGTGATCATGGGTAACGGAAAAAGAACCATATATGCACTATTTATTCTCGGACTGATCGCGTCGGTTAGTTCCTGTGGCATGGATTTGTTTTATGATCCATACAATATCGAAGGCAAGACATATGATTGGATGACCGTATCGACCGAACATTTCATGTACCATTATACCGATGATACCGAAGATTCCGATTGGACGCGAATCCTAAAACGCTTCGATGGAACAGAATATGAATGTGAAAGCGGTAGCATAAAAGATGCCGCCTTGGAATATGCCAGGCATTTCGAAATGTGGTATGAGCGGTTGTCTGAGTTGTTCGGTACCGATCCTGCAAAACATGTTCCCATTGACGTATACAATTATCCCAGTATTGAAACGCAAGCCGGACTCATCGGTTCCAAGGCCGCACAATCGATGGAGTATGCTCCGGTAGGATCTTGTGGCTATGTCATCCATCTCGGTGCAGAAGGAGTATGCGCGCACGAACTTATCCATATCTTCCAGACGACCAAGGCAAATGCCCCGCCATTGCTTAGCGAAGGAATGGCCGTTGCTCTGGCCGGAGCCAATTGGACGCTTAAAGAGAGCACTCGGAACATCATATATGCGGATTTGCCAACACTGCCGTTATCTGGTTCTTTAGCGATGTTGCCACCGCGTTGGCAAAATCTTGATTTGCATAAAAGTGCTGCAAAAGCCATCGGCTTGGGAGATTTTGATGATACGAGCATCAGACAAGTTCCCATTGCCGGATTGCGACCTTCTGATCTCGTCTATTGGGGAAATAATCTTTCAACACAATGGTACGTGTATTGCGTCGGTGGTTCGTTCATCCACTATTTGGTCTTTCAATACCACTGGGACAGATTTCTTTCGTGGTACGAAGCGGTAAATTCGAGCGTGTTGCTGGGAGCCGATCTGCTATCTGAATTTTACAAAGCGTATGGTAAGACATTTATCGAAGTTGAAGGAGAATGGCTTGCGATGCTGGGAGCTCTGACATGAGGAAACTCGGTGCTCTTTTCATAGTATTATCAGTTTGTTCATCCATGGCGGCAACTGTCTTTCATTCTTCGCTTTATGCTCCTTCGTACGGACATTGGGAAACGGTCGTCGAGGTCACAAAATCAATGAGTACGGCAAGCACCTTACCGCATGATCCTTCATTCGACGTATCCGGATCACTTACCATCGAAAACAATACGATCGTTGCCGGTTTTTCCGATGTCGGAGCTAATGGTTGGCCTTACTTGGGCATCCAAATGCTCTTGATGCATGATCCTGTCAAAGTGGCAATTGAAATTCGATCGACACTACCATCGCGTTCGGTGAGCATCAATCCATGGTTTTCACTACTCGTGGGAGAAACGCAACGTCCTCTGAGATGGACAGTCGGAGCCCAAGGCGGATTGTTCATGGCACCGATGCCAAACCAACGACCGATGGGACCGGCGATAGCGGGCAACGTCTTTGCATCGGTCAGGTATGCATTGCATCCTGATGTTAGCGTGGGCATACATGTAGATTGGGCTAAGAACGTCGGTTCGTTTACGTTTTCGACCATATTTGAATCAGATCGTGTGAGCATCGATTTTTCCGTACCATTGCATTGGAAATACAACAATCAAGGCATGACGCTTTTTGATCCGATGTTTCGGGTAGCGCTGGCATGTTATCTCGGAGGTGTGACATGAGGCGCTTTTTGGTCTTTATCACAGCTTTTTTCCTGTCTTCCTTGCTGGGTTCAAGTTCGCTCGTGGGTGGCAGCCTACTGCTTCCCCCGGCTTCCGATCCTCCACCGCAAAAGACCAGTGTTAGATTGTCATATAACAGTCAACATCAAGTGTTGGCACCTGAACAGGATATTGGAAAACGAACTTCGATTAGGCCGATGAGTATCCGGATCACACAAAATATACTCCCCGCATATAAAAACACAACTCTCGACAGTCTTGCATTCGTTATCGATATCTATGCGTTATCCAATAATGCTCCTTCGGTCGCACCCGAACTGGTGTTCGGATGGAAACTCAACGATTCGGCATTCCGCATCGGGATCGGAGGAATATCCTCACTGGAAACAAATGCTTGGCGTCTACGAGGTGTTGCATCCCATACGATTTTTCCGATTACATTTTTAGTAGCGGCGGAAACCCTGATGGTCTTGGATATTCCAACAAATTGGATTACATTCCATGCTGGCGGGGCAATCAGGTGGAGTTTGTTCTCCGAAATGTTCGACGTGACTGTCGAAAGTCGGATAGCCACGCTCGAAAGATGGGAAGCGGGTTCATCGCTAGCGTTACATTTATCATGGGTATCATTCCGTTTCGGATGGGTTTGGCAAAAAATTCCTTCAGGGTTCAATTCGAAATATACCGGTGCGGTTTTTATACAATTATGAAGCATTGTCTTTATCTTTTTCATAAGATGATGTAAACTTATGTTAAGTAGTGTCGGACTACTTCACTCAATACAAAGGCGGATAGTATGGATCGTAGAATTACCAAACAGGTGCGTGTGGGTGATGTCACCATTGGTTCCACTCAAACCATTGCCATCCAGACAATGTGGTCATCTGCCTTATCGGAATACCGTGATGAACAGTCATTCCAGGAACTCCTGACGAAATTACGCTCTTATGCAACGATGGGATGTGATTTGATTCGCTTTTCGTACCCTACGATAGATGAACATGAAATATTTTCTCGGATCTGCGCTTCTTCTCCTATGCCGGTGATTGCCGATATCCACTTTGACTGGAAACTTGCTATCGATGCATTCGCATGCAAAGCTGCAAAAATCAGGATTAATCCCGGGAACATCGGTGCTCGATGGAAAGTTGAGGAAGTGATCAGAGCTGCGAAAGACCACGATGGAGCGATCAGAATTGGTCTTAACGGAGGGTCGTTGCCCCATCATCTTCGATCAGGCGATCACGCCCGTGCGATGGTGGATACCGCACTTACTTATATCGATTGGTTCGAGCATTTGGATTTTGATCGGATTGTAGTATCGCTCAAGGACAGTGACGGAGAGACCACGTACAGGGCAAATACGGAGATCGCTTCCAAGTTGGCGTATCCGCTCCATCTGGGTGTGACCGAAGCGGGAGGATTGGTGAGTTCTGTAACCCGAAGCACGTGGATCCTTGGTCGTCTGCTGCAACAGGGGATAGGAGATACGATTCGGATCTCCATAACTGATGACCGGATATATGAAATCGAGGCCGCAAGGGAGTTGTTGCGAACCGTAGGGCTTGAATCTTCGGGAATCAGGGTGGTGTCCTGTCCGCGATGTGGCCGTTCCACATTCGATTCTCAAAAATTCTTGAAACAAATACAGGTTCGACTGCTGGCCATCCGGCATCCCGTGACTGTTGCGATCATGGGCTGTCAGGTCAATGGTCCGGGAGAGGCCGCCCATGCCGATATCGCGATCACCGGTATCGGTAACAAGGTGTTTCTGTATGAGAAAGGCACCTTAGTCAGAGAAGTCGCTTTAGAGGATGCTGAATCTGCTTTGTTTGACCGTTTGGAGGCGTTCATCAATGAACAATAAGTTGGTTATCCGGGGAGCTCGGGAACATAACCTGAAAAATATTAATCTGGACTTGGAAAAAGACAGGCTCATCGTAATTTCCGGTCTGAGCGGATCGGGGAAATCTTCGTTGGCTTTCGATACGATTTTTGCCGAAGGACAACGAAGGTATGTCGAATCGCTGTCGGCCTATGCTCGTCAATTCCTCGGTAGGTTGGAAAAGCCGGATGTCGATTTCATGGAAGGATTGTCCCCATCGATCGCCATAGAACAAAAATCAACCCATAAGAATCCGCGTTCCATTGTCGGGACGATCACTGAAATCTATGATTACTTTCGCTTGTTATGGGCCAGAGTCGGTCATCCGCATTGTCCAGAATGCGGGTTAGAGATTTCCGAACAAACCGTGGATCAAATAATTGAGTCAATCTATCAGTATCCCGATCAATCCAAACTCATGATTATGGCCCCGGTTGTTCTCGGACGTAAAGGCGAACATAAAAAAATATTCGAGGATGCAAAAAAAAGCGGTTTTGTACGAGTGCGTGTTGATAATGTCATTCATGAGTTGAGCGAAACGATTACTCTTGATAAGCAATCAAAACATACCATCGAGGTAATCATCGATAGAATCATCCTCAGAGCCGATTCCCGTTCTAGACTGGCTGAGGCCTTGGAGTCTGCGAGCAGCATAGCGAACGGACTTGTGAAGGTTATCCTTTTGCACGACGATGGAAAAGAAGTAGAAACCACTTTTAGCGAGCACAATAGTTGCCCTCATTGTGGTATCAGCATTCCTGAATTGGAGCCGCGACTGTTTTCATTCAACAGTCCTTTCGGTGCTTGTCCTTCCTGCAATGGTCTCGGATTTAAATCTGAATTCGACCCCGAACTCATCATCCCTGACAGGAACCTGTCGTTCAATCAAGGAGCGATCGCAACCCAGAATCCGGAAGCCATTTGGGCCAAAGCTCCTTTTGAAGCATTGGCAAAACGTTATGGCTTTACCCTTGATACTCCGTTTTCCCAGCTGGATGAACAGGTGATGGACATCATCCTGTATGGGAGTAAAGAACGTTTGCCGATGCGATTCCAAAATGAACGGAACAAAGGGTTTTATACACTCGAGAAGCAATTTCCCGGTGTCATTTCAGATTTGAAGCGCCGATATTTCCAAACGAACTCGATGCAGATCCGGATGTGGATGGACTCTTTCATGACAGAACGGGTGTGTGAATCATGTCATGGGAAGCGTTTGCGTACCGAAGCATTATCGGTGTATGTGGGTGGAAAGAATATAATTGAGGCATCAACCTTGAGCGTTCGTGTTTCACAGGAATTTTTCAAAACTCTCCGATTGACTCCGACGGAACAAGAAATCGCAAAACAGATACTGAAAGAAATCAATGCTCGGCTTTCATTCCTTACAAATGTGGGTCTCGATTATTTGACCTTGGACCGCCCAAGCGGAACGCTGAGCGGCGGGGAGGCTCAACGGATACGGCTTGCGACGCAAATCGGATCAGCTCTTTCAGGAGTGATTTATGTTCTTGACGAACCTTCGATAGGATTGCATCAACGTGATAACAAGCGGCTTATCGATACGTTGAAAACACTTCGGGATATAGGTAATACGCTGATTGTCGTCGAACATGACGAAGCTACGATCCGCGAAGCCGATTATGTCGTGGACCTCGGGCCAGGGGCCGGGGTCGCTGGCGGGTATATCACTGCTCAGGGAACCCCGAAAGAGATCGAAAACAATCCTTCAAGCATTACCGGAAAATATCTTGCAGGTTTGATTTCAATGCAAGTCCCGACGACACGCCGTCTGGGGAATGGTAATTCGCTGATAGTTCGCGGGGCCCACAAGAACAATCTGAAAAATATCGATGTTGAGCTTCCTTTGGGTAAGATGATCGTATTGACTGGTGTTTCCGGTTCGGGTAAATCTTCACTGCTCAACGAAGTATTATTGCCAGCGATTAAGAGAATCATGACAAAACAACCTGAAAACCATGATGGGTATGATGTGATCGAAGGTGTCGAGCATATCGACAAAGTGATCAATATTGATCAGAGTCCGATAGGTAGGACTCCCCGGTCGAATCCGGCCACCTATGTCGGAGCGTTCACTCCGATCAGGGATTTGTTTGCCTCCTTGCCGGAATCGAAGGCTCGAGGGTACAAACCGGGAAGATTTTCATTCAACGTCGCCGGTGGCCGTTGCGAACATTGCCAGGGGGACGGAACCATCAAGATAGAGATGCATTTTTTATCCGATGTCTATGTTACCTGCGACGTTTGCAAAGGGAAACGATTCAACACCGAGACGCTCGCGATTCGTTATAAGGGAAAGAACATCAACGATGTGTTGGAAATGACAATCGATGAAGCCGCCGAATTCTTTTCCGCGATTCCCAAGATCAAGCGCAAGGTCGAGACATTGGAATCTGTCGGCCTGGGATATATCAAGCTGGGGCAATCGGCCTTGACTCTCAGTGGCGGCGAAGCACAGAGGGTGAAGCTCAGTCTTGAGTTGTCGAAAAAGAGTACGGGAAAAACCTTGTATGTGCTCGATGAACCGACTACCGGGTTACATTTTGCGGATGTGAAAAAGCTGATGGAGGTCTTGGATCGTTTGGTAGATGCCGGGAATACCGTCATTCTCATCGAACATAATCTCGATGTGATCAAGATGGCGGACCATGTGATCGACCTTGGCCCCGAAGGCGGGGACAGGGGAGGGAAAGTGGTAGCAACGGGGACTCCTGAGGAAATTGCTCTATGCAATGGTTCATACACAGGGTATTATTTGTCAAAGTTGCTATATGGGAAGCTCTAAAGGGCATACAGTTTTATTCCTCTTACTTTTAGTCATAATGCTTGATATGCCCGTGAATTCACGCGAAATCGAGCATAGCGAGCCTGCACGGTTACCATTACCCGTAACTCCGATTACCCCGACGAATCCCAAAGTAGAATCAATGGTCGGATCGTCAGATGTGGTCATGCAACTGCAACCCGAAGACAAATCAATTCGTCTCTTGTTGTTATATGACGATATCATGAATTCTACCGATGAGGAAAATCGAAGAAGGGCCGCATCGTTACGACTCGATACTTCAGAAACTTCTTCGGAAGAATTGCGTTCGGTGCTATTTGCTCAATACGGTATTGATTTCGATACCGGAGCTGTTGAGGATAGGATTGAAACTTCCCAAGCGCGATTTGAAATTGTCGAAGCACATCGAATGGCCATCGACTCGAAAGATAACAATCTTGTGCTATTATCGGGCGATGTCACTGTCCGCCTGTTCGGATCAGAAAAAGAACAAGCCATAGAGGTATCCGCTTCCTCCCTCGTCGTAGATATGGATGCGAAACTAGTCGCTGCTCTCGGTTCTGTGAGATTTTCAGATGTTCAAGACGAAACGATCGAACAGATCGATGCCAGAATAATTTCATACCGATGGGAAAGCGGACACCTGATAGTGCGAGATGGAACGACTAGCATCGAGCGCACGAACAGCGAAGGGGACACGGTAGAATTATTCACTAGCGGCCAACAGATATCATACAGTGGGGACAGGTCGGTCATAACCTTTGACAAAGGTGTCGTAGCTACCGCTTCAAAAGATCCGTATGCGAGCATATCCGCCGATAAGTTGATGATAATCGAGGGTGGAGATATGTTTGTGCAAAACGCATGGATTTCCATCGGAAGGGTACCCTTGGTATGGCTTCCGTTTGTATTTTATCCGGGCCAGACATTTATTTTTAATCCCGCAATAGGGTTTGATACCGATCGCGGTCTGTTTTTCTCAACAACGACCGAATTATACGGGACATACCCCGGAATCGAAAAAAGCGATACTTCCAGTTTCTCTACGTTACTTGAAACAGACCAGAATGAAGAAAAAATCCAGGACGGCTGGGTGTACCGTTCCCGGCCCGATGAAGATCAGATGTCGTCTGCCCAACGGTGGGCACGTTCGAGTAAATCGTACATGGTGCTTTTGTTCGATACCTACAGCGACAGAGGAACGTTCGTTGGTCTTGATTCGGTAAACAATTTTTTATCAAACACACACAAACTGGGCCTTTACGGCGGTATCGCGCTACCGGGAAGAATCCCGGTTATTTCCTCGGTGTATGACATCCCTGATGTGCGGTATGCTATCGAAGCTTCATATAAGATCGATACGAAATTTCTCGATCTCGACATGCAACTGCCGGTATATAGCGATCCAAGGGTGAAAAAAGATTTTGGAAACAGACTCACATCTTTCTCAATCGGAGCATTACGAGGGACCCAAGCCTTTCCGACATCTTTCAACAACGATATCACGAGTTATTCGTGGACGATGAAAGCCTCTGCCACAATTCCAACCGAAGCGATCAATCCCTATATCAGTCGTTTTTCCATCAATCAGCTCGGAGCAAAAGCAGTATGGAAATCAAATACGAAAACTGATGGCCCGGGATACAGTCTTTCTTCATTGGTAATTCCCGAACTCAATTTCGGTCTTTCGGGAACATTGTTGACGCTACAGAAAAAGGGGCGGGCATCTGATGGTAAGGAAACGGACGATCTGCAAGATGACAAGTCAGTCGAGTCCTCAGAAATGACAGAAGAGCTGTTCGAGGGACTCCCGATAGCGTCATTATATGAAATTCCAAGTAGTGATGTAGCAAAAACCGCTTCAGGATCCTTGGACCAAAGCTCCTTGAAGGTTTCATACCGCCTTAACAATGTTCTTAGTTATTCGATGCACGAAATTGCATCGGCATCCGCCAATCAGCAATTGTACGGGAAGGTATCGGGAGCGGTGACGGTCGAAGGATATGTGGCTCCTTCTTGGTTTTCTTTCAACACAGAGATGACGCCGACTATCACCTTTTCAGCTGATGATGAAGATAACAAAGGGAGGATAATCCTTGATACCGTAGCGAAATCCTCAATTCCGTTGATAGGGCTGTCCCACCAGTTATCATTTCGTCTCTATTCATTGGATTGGGAATCACCGAATCCTTCTAATGAAACCTGGGGAACTTGGACTTCAACCGACGTGTTACGGCATACGATCAGTCTTTCAAGACCTCTTGTTCTCGGAGAGGGAACAATGACTATGTCCCTGAGTGCTGATTTACCGCCAAAAAATGTTTCATTGACACCAAAGATAGCTTATGTGTACCAATCATTATCGACCTCGATTTCCCAACGCTTCAATGAAAATGAAAGCGGCTATCTTGTACCTGGTACTATGCAATGGACGTTCAATTATAAGGAAAAGGATATGTTCGTGGTGGATGCGACGATGTTGTATTCATTCAAAGATCTGCTTGATACGCCGAATGCGTTTTTTGATCCGCTCACCATAAAATTGTCATCGAGTCAGTTTTTGTTCAAATCATACCTCACATTATCACAATCATTTGATTTTGCCGCAAAAGATCTATTATTCAACTCAATGGTGGCAAAAATTTCCATTCCATGGCTTAACATAGCTTTTTATTCAAAGGGAGCGGCAACATCTCTGACACCGATCGCTCTTGATGTGGAGACTCGTTTGGAAGGGTTCGAAACGTATTGGTGGAAAAAGCGAATCGGGTTGCGTCTTGACCTTATCTCGTCATTCAGATACGGTTTTTCTGATATGAGGGAAACCTCATGGCGATTCACATTAATTACCGGATTTTCCATCGCTGAATTTCTTGAACTCCAACTTGAGGTGAAATCAGCAAATAGAGGGTTTTCTCGTTATGGGTCAATCTTGGAATTAGGGAAAGATTTGTTACGTTCGTTTGATTTTTTTGGTGACGGCCGGTTGAGTACACAATTTAACATGGAAAGCATTTCTTTCCATCTTGTTCACAAGATGAAGGATTGGGACCTCCATTGTAAATATGAGGGAAGCGTAGTATTATCTGATTTGGAATGGCGTTGGAAACCGGTGTTTTCAATATTCCTCCAATGGAAAGCGATTCCAGAGATAAAGGTCGATAGGAGTTTCTAATGCGGTTAGGGTCCTTAGGCTGTCGGGAGAAGGATGAGCAGTACGATAGTATTTGAAGAAGCTGCACAGATGCAGAGGGTGTGTGGAGCGAATGACAGGAACATACCCTATTTGGAATTGCTACTTGGGTGTGAGCTTTATGTACATGGAAACAGCCTGACATGTGAATTCTCCGAAGATCGCGAAGAACAAGGATCAAAAGTTTTTACACGATTGATTCACCGTTTAAAGAATTTGGCTTTAACGATGGAAGTGATCACCGAGCCGGAGATTTTCATGGAATTTCAAGCGTTGGGCTCCGAAGAGGGTAGTCCTTCCAACAAACAAGAGATAGAACCCGCCACCTCAATTCCCGTCGCGGGAAAATCAGTGTATCCGAAGAGTATGCGACAGCGTCAATTCATGCGTTTGATGCGCGAACGGCAAATCGTGTTCAGTATCGGTCCGGCAGGAACGGGAAAAACCTTTTTGGCTGTTGCCCACTCGTTATCGGAAATACTTGCCGGTCGCAAACAGAAGATCATCCTGACTCGACCGGTAGTCGAAGCGGGTGAAAGTCTGGGATTTCTTCCTGGCGATCTGGCACAGAAAATCGGTCCTTATCTGCGCCCGTTATATGATGCGATGGAATTTCTTGTTCCTCCGGCGATCATCAAGCGCCTCGAAGAGAACGGCTCAATTGAGATCGCTCCATTAGCCTATATGCGAGGGCGTTCGCTGAATAATGCATGTGTGATACTGGACGAGGCACAAAATACGACAATAGAACAAATGAAGATGTTTTTGACCCGTATCAGCGAGAATTCAATCGCGATCATCACCGGGGATGTCACTCAAATAGATTTGCCCAAATCAAAGCTCTCGGGACTTGTGCATGCTTATAGGATTCTCAAGGATGTTCCGGGAATCGGGTTTGTTGAGTTCTTGTCATCTGATGTGGTAAGAAGTAGGATTGTCCAAAGGATAATAGATGCTTATGACAAAGAAATCGCAAGCAGTTGACAACAATCCCCTCTCAGGGACAAGTTTGCGCATTATCTTCTGGGTACTGTTCGTACTCGTTGTCATCGCAGCCTTGACCGTTCCCTTGTTACTATCCTCAGAGAAAAAAGCTTCCATCGGCCATTTGCGTGAGAAGTATAAGGTAGGATCTCTTAGCGATGAAGATGTGATCGCCAAGGAAACCTTTTATTATATCGATGAGGTGCTCACCAAGGAAGCTCAGCAAACCGCAGCCAATGCCGTTTTGCCACAATTCGTATTTTCATTGGGAATCACCATGGAAACAATAGAACTGGTGGATGCGGTCTTTTCTGCAATTTCCAACGAATCGACTGAAATCGAAGCACTTGGGAAAAGTCGTGCCTTACTTGAACAACAGAACATAGTTGATGAAAACAATCTGCTGGGAGCTGTGTACTCATTGTCACCGCAGGCTCGCTCGACAATACGTAACGTGGTCCGCGAGACTTTACGTGCGATGCTCTCCGCCGGAGTCTACGACCGAGACCAAATCCATATGATCGAGCAAAAAGGATACGACCGACTTGAAGTCTATTCGACACTCAGTTCTGAACGACCGGACCCCCCGCTCATTCATTCAATCACGAATGTAGCCACCCAAGACAAGATCACATCGACTTTGGTGACGATTTTACGCAGATATCGTTCAGACCTGACGGTGAACCAAAATGTATTGGTACTTGATTTGGTCGTTTTATTTTTACGTCCAAACGTGCTCTACGATGAATTGGAAACCGCCTTCGAACGTCAGAAAGCCTCTGAAAATGTCATGCCCGTGACGGTGAAAGTAGATTCCGGCCAATATGTTCTCAAGAAGGATTTCGTGATAACGGGCCAAGACCTTCGGACGATGCAAGCGATGGTGCTTGCCGAAGCCAGTTATTCTTTCATGGAAATCATCGGAATGGCCTTGTTCATCTTGATCACCACCTCGAGCGCCGTATATGTCCTTCGGTACCTATTCGCCAACTCGATACGAAGAGATTTTTTCGTAGTATTCTTCCTCGGTGGGGTTTTGGTTACCCAGATTGCAACCTACCTGGTGCTGAAACTGTTTGTTAATAGTGATTTTCCGACCTTGGATCCATTGTTACCTGTTTTGGTATTGCCGATAATGCTATCGGTGATCACGAATAGGAAACGGGCGGGGTATGTGGCTGCAGTACTGCTCGGTTCCTATGCGATGCTACTTCCTACGGCTACGTTGATGACTGTGTTTTTTATCGTAGCCGAATGTTTTTGCGGAATCCACTTTATCAAATACGTATCCCGCAGGATCGACATGTTGTTCCAATGGTTCTTCGGAATCGTTGCGACAACATTCATCGTTATGATGAACAACCTGCTGCTAGGATACGGATTTGAGAGTATCGTCATGCTCATGACCGCATCTGTGGTGAATATCACCTTAACCTATATCCTTGTGACGGTGATGTTGCCGCTTGTGGAGCGATTGTTCAACATCCCGACTTCTTTCAGACTTCGAGAATTAGCGTATGGCGATTCTCCATTGTTGGCCAGGCTTGCCCAAAATGCCCAGGGAACCTACAATCATGTGCAAGCTGTTGCCGATTTGGCCTATGCAGCTGCAAATGCTATCGGAGCCGACGCATTGCTAGCCAGGGTCGGTGCCTTGTACCATGATATTGGGAAACTAGACCATCCTGAATATTTTATAGAAAACCAAGACGGTGAGAATAAACATTCAGAATTGAAGACAAGTCTTTCCGTAGCAATTATTAAGTCGCACGTTAAGTTAGGTGTCGAGAAGGGTAGGGATGCGGGTCTGCCAAAAGAAGTGTTGGATATCATCAGTCAGCATCACGGCAATGATGTGATTGCATATTTTTATAAAGAAGCTCAAGACGAAGCACTACTGAACGGGAAAGGGCGGGTAAAGCCAGAAGATTACATGTACGCATCGTTAGTTCCTCAATCCCCTGAGGCTGCGATCGTCATGTTGGCTGACAGCGTCGAGGCTGCGTCTCGGTCAATAAAAAAACCTTCGGTCCAAAAATATGAGAAGTTAATCCATCAGATAGTCGTCGGGAAAATCCAGCGGAAGCAACTCAAGGCTTCTCGACTGTCATTTTCAGATTTGGACATGATTGTATCTAGTTTTATTCAAACCATTGCGGGGAAATACCATACGAGACTTGAATACCCGGATACCAATACTGAGGAGGGCGACGATGAACAATAAGGTGTTCGTTTCCTTTGAAGTGGAAGATGTATCCGATGAACAGATTGAAAATAACGTAATACGCAATGCATTGTCGGTATTGGACCACCTTGGTGTCCATGATGCCGAACTGTCGTGTTCGTTCGTGTCCGACAATACGATACGTCAACTGAACAAGGAGTATCGGGATAAGGACGAAGCTACCGATGTCCTGTCATTTCCTCAGGAAGAAAAGATAGCGGGCCAGGCAAATTGGCCTGCCATACTAATCGAAGGTGAGCAACCGGTTCCTAGGATTCTCGGAGATCTCGTGATTTCCATGGAGAGTGTGAAGCGTAACTGCGTGACCTTCGACGTACAGTGTGATGAAGAAGTAGACCGCCTGATTATCCATGGTATACTCCATCTGTTGGGACAAGACCACTCTACCAACGATGCTGATGAGCCGATGTTGCTTTTTCAGGAATCGTTGTTGAGGACGATACGGGAGGAATCGCCCAATTGAAATTTTCCGAAAGACTGCGACTGTTAGTCGGCAGACCTGTTGATCCGGTTAAAAATGAGGATGCTGAGGTTGTCGAAGAACGCAAGAATATGATTGAAGGAATCGGAGAGTTGGCCGAAACGACTGTCCGTGAGGTAATGGTGCCTCGAATCGATGTCCAGTTCGTAAGTGATACCACTAGCTTGGACGAGCTGTACAAAATAATCGCCGAACAGGGGTATAGTCGATATCCGGTGTTTACCGATACGATCGACAATGTTGTCGGGGTGCTTTATGTAAAAGATATCCTGAAGCGCGGACCTGACAAACCGTTCGAATTGCGCTCTGTCATGCGCAAGCCCTATTTCGTGCCTGATACGAAACGGTTGGATGACCTTCTCAGGGAATTCAAGAAACGAAAAGTACATATCGCGGTGGCCATCGACGAATATGGCGGAGTATCCGGAATTGTCAGTATGGAGGATATTCTCGAAGTCATCGTCGGAGAAATCCAAGATGAATTCGATGATGACGAGGAAGAAGGAATCGTCACTGTCAGTGAAGGAATATTCATCTGTGATGCAAGAGTGTCTATCGACGAGCTGAATGAACGCTTGAACTTGGTGCTTCCTGAGGATGATTTTGAAACATTGGGAGGATTCGTGTTCGAACTGTTCGGAAGGATTCCTAGCGGACAAGAAAAAATTACCTATAACGACATGGATTTTATCGTACAGGAAATTGAAGGTCATAAAATCAATCGGGTGAAAATCGTAATGAAACGCCCCTGATTGTTGACCTTGATAAGCGTTTGCCGATATATTGTTATCGATACATACCAATAATGGAGGATTCGCCCATATGAAAATGGCAATCAACGGTTTCGGAAGGATTGGAAGAAACGTCTTCAAAATCGCTTTCGAGGATAAGAGCATCGATATCGTAGCTATCAATGATCTGACAAGCCCTGCTACACTCGCACACTTGTTGAAGTATGACTCCACATATGGTGTCTACAACAAGTCAGTCGCAGCTAAGGACGACGCGATCGTTGTCGATGGTAAAGAGATTAAGATTTATGCAGTCAAGAACCCCGCAGAACTACCGTGGAAAGCTCTTGGTGTTGATATCGTTATCGAGTCGACAGGCGTGTTCTCAACCGCCGAAAGTCCGAAGGGTGGTTATAAGGATCACATCAAAGCCGGTGCAAAGAAGGTTATCCTCTCTGTTCCTGCCAAAGATAAGATCGACCAGACAATTGTCTGCGGCGTGAACGACGATGTGATCGATCATTCACTGTTGGCGTATTCCAACGCTTCTTGTACGACTAATTGCTTGGCTCCTTTGGCAAAGGTGCTCAATGATGCGTTTGGGATCGAACGCGGTTTGATGACCACAGTTCATGCATACACCAATGACCAGGTCATTCTTGACCAACCCCACAAAGATTTGCGCAGGGCACGATCCGCGGCTCTTTCTATCATTCCCACCACTACAGGAGCTGCAAAAGCGGTTTCTCAGGTTATTCCTTCTTTGGAAGGTAAGCTTAACGGCGGGGCGATGCGAGTTCCTGTTCCGACAGGCTCAATCGTTGACCTGACTGTGTTGCTTGAAAAAGACTGTTCGGTTGAAGAACTTAACGCCGCTGTAAAAGCTGCTGCTGAAGGCCCGTTAAAAGGTGTTTTGGAATATACCGAAGATCCGATTGTTTCAAGCGATATCAAGGGCAATATGCACTCATCGATTTTCGATGCCAAGCTCACCATGAAAATGGGACCGAAGTTTTTTAAGGTCATGTCTTGGTACGACAATGAGATGGGATACTCCGCGAGAGTCGTGGATCTTGCGAAGAAGTTAATGGCGTAACGTACTGGAACGTCATGTGAAAACCACTGATGCGCGCCGCCAGGTGCGCATCATGTGTGCATAAGGAGTCGAAGTCATGAAATTAAGAACCTTGAAAGATGTTGACTTGACCGGCAAAAGAGTATTGATTCGTGTTGATTTCAATGTTCCGTTGAAAGACGGCGTGGTTACCGATGATACGAGAATAGTCGGGGCATTGCCTACCGTACGCCATATCCTTGAACAGAAAGGAACATCTTTGGTGGTGATGAGCCATTTCGGACGCCCCAAAGGGAAAAAGGATCCGGCATTCAGCATGGCACCCATCGCAAAAAAATTCGGTGAATTACTTGGTCGCCCGGTACAACTTGCCTCCGACGTGATTGGTGAAGCGGTATCGAAGGAAGTCGGTGCGCTTAAGAGCGGTGAAGTGCTACTGCTTGAGAACGTCCGGTTTTATAAAGAAGAAGAAGCAAACGATCCTGAATTTTCAAAGTCTCTTGCTGCATTCGGTGATGTATATGTGAACGATGCTTTCGGAACCGCACACAGAGCCCATGCGTCGACTGAAGGAGTATCTCATTATCTGCCGTCAGTTGCGGGCCTACTCATAGAAAAAGAAGTGAAATTCTTCGCTCCTTTGCTTGAAAGTCCCGACAAACCCTTCGTGGCGATCATCGGCGGTTCGAAAGTCTCTTCGAAGATTTCAGTTTTGGAATCCTTGGCAAAGACATGCGATGCAATCGTTATTGGCGGTGGCATGGCATACACATTTCTCAAGGTACAAGGCTATTCGGTCGGGAAATCACTTTTGGAAACTGATTTCCTGGATGTGGCAAAATCTTTTTTAGACAAGGCAAAAGAACGTAATGTAAGGGTGATTCTCCCTGTTGATCACATCTGTGCGACAGAATTTTCCGAAGCGGCCTCACCCGTGGGCATCGATGCGATCGATATCCCGGATAACATGTTAGGCATGGATGTGGGACCAAAAACCCTCGAATTGATTAAGGAAGAACTGGCACATGCCCGATCGATCGTGTGGAACGGTCCGTTAGGCGTATTTGAGTTTGACTCATTCGCCAAGGGAACTCGGGAAGTCGCGGCGATGGTCGCTGATTGTACGGGAACTACGGTCGTCGGCGGGGGGGACTCTGTTGCTGCAGTAAACAAATTCGGATATGCAGAAAGAATAGACCATGTGTCCACTGGCGGTGGAGCGTCCCTTGAATTCCTGGAAGGCAAAGAATTGCCTGGTATCAAAGCTTTGGAGATGTAATATGAGAGAAGCATTCATCGCTGGAAACTGGAAGATGAACATGACTCCAGCAAAAGGAGCAGAATTTGCTACGGCATTGGTAAAAGAACTCGCCGATTGCAAATCAAAAGTATTGGTCGCCCCGCCGTTTGTAACGATTCCCGCGGTCTCACAGGCGCTTAAAGGATCAAATATCCTTCTCGGAGCACAGAACATGGCCGATCACCTTTCGGGTGCGTTTACCGGAGAAGTATCTGCTGAGATGTTGAAGGAAGTCGGGGTGTCTGTGGTAATCCTCGGCCATTCGGAACGCAGGGCGCTCTATGGTGAGACCGATGCGATCGTCAATGCAAAAATACGCTTGGCCCTTTCGCAAGACCTTGATGTTATTTTTTGCGTCGGGGAAACATTGGCAGAACGTGAAGCAGGAATTCTCAAAGATATCCTTTATCGTCAGGTGACCGAAGGCCTGAAGGGCGTTGATGCATTGCAGATGTCTCGGATAACCGTCGCTTACGAACCGGTATGGGCGATCGGGACTGGAAAGACGGCAACCCCTGACGATGCCAACGAAGCGCATGCTTACATTCGTGCGGTTGTTGGCAGTATGTATACCAAAGGTGTTGCAGAATCGTTGATAATACAGTATGGTGGTTCAGTAAAACCGTCCAATGTTAAGGACCTTATGGCCATGGAGCATGTGGATGGAGCGTTAGTGGGCGGAGCTTCGCTTACTGTTGATCAATTCGTCCCTATCGCAAAATTTAATTGAGTGTTAATATCTGATTGTTAGATAGTTGGAGTCTGCCATGGGAGTATTAAGTATCATTTTGTTGATTCTGTTTGTGATTGCCAGCTTGCTGCTGGTATTCATCGTTGCCATTCAAACCGAAAGCGGTACCGGTCTTGGCGGCATTTTCGGTGGGGGTAGCGATTCGACGTTCGGCTCGCAGACCGGAAAAGTCTTGAATAGAGTCACAGCAATCTTGGGAACAGCATTTCTTGTCCTTGCAATAGTCTTGGCCGTAATCAACAAAAGCCCGGCAGACAACTCTCTTTTAGACGTGGTGAACGTCGAACAGGTGCAGGGCCAAAATGAATGGTGGAACTAAGAGCCCGTAAAGTGTTTAAATTTCGAGTTCTGCATACAATTGAGATTCAAGCATCGACCGCGTGATACCACTGCGGTCGTTGCTGTTTCGTGAAGGATGCATTATGAGAGTTTGTGTTCTGTATTGTGAATCAAGTGGCACGAGTTGCAAAGAGCTTTCAGCCGGATTGGCTGAAGGGTTGCAGATGCAAGGCCATACTGTCGATGTGATCGACATGCAAGCCGATGCAGGTAAGATCGTTTCGTTTTATGATTATCTTGTTGTCGGGACTTCAGCGATTTCGTTTTGGGGAGGAAAAATTCCAAGAAAAGTGGATGATTTTCTCAAAGCGGCGGGTACTATCAGCGGTAAACGCTGCTTTGCATTTGTTCCCAAACGTGGTATGCGTGTGATGAAGACCCTCCAAAGACTGATGCATGTGATGGAGAGCCAGGGAATGTATCTTACCTATTCAGATGTACTGACCAACCGTGCTTTTGCAAAAGAGGTCGGTAAACGGTTGAAAATTTCTTGAAAGTGGAGTGCTAAAACATGAAGAAATCGGTGATCCTGCTTACTATATTACTTTTAGTGACTCAAATGGTCAGTGCGAATACAACGGCACAATCGGATATCGCTGCTCGGGTGAATCTTATCAGGAGTACCGTTATTACGGTTGAACAGCTCAACACAAGGGTAACGGAATATCAAGCCGAATTGCGTGCTGCAGGTTCGACAACAAGTGTGACTCCTGCCGAAGTGCTCGATATCATGATAAACGACGAACTTGTGTTGCAAGGTGCGGAGCGTGACGGGTATGCGGTTACCGCTACTGCGATCAAGCAAACGCTCGATTATCAGAAGGCTTCGGTCGAACAACAATTGAATACCAAGCTGACCGATGCCCAATTTGAGCAATTGATCATGCAGAATTATGGCATGGACATGGCAGGTTATCGTAAGAGTTTGCAAGAATCGATGATGGTCGACAATTACGTTCGCGGAACACAATCCACTGTCCTTTCCGATTACAGAGAACCTACTGAAACTCAGATTCAAGAGTTTTTCAGAACAAACCGTACTTCATTCATGAATCCCGAATATGTCCGAATCAGCCATATCTTCATGCCATTCAGCGAAACGGATAATGCAAAAGTCAAAAGTGATATGGATATGGTTGCAAGATGGATCAGATACGGGACATATACATTCGAAGAACTGGTTCCGAAATATTCCAAGGATACGGCTTCGATTTCAAAAGGCGGGGATATCGGATGGCTATCATATGATAACACCGAACTCCGTGAACAACTTGGAACCTCTTTTTTCGATGCGGTCTTTGAATTACCGGTAGGAAAACCATCAGGAGTGTTGGAAAGCACAAGCGGATACCACATCGTGAAGGTTGTCGTCCATACCGAACCAAAACTTCTTTCTATCCAGGATCCGATTAATCCAGACTCAACCACCACGGTTTACTCCTATATACAGCAACGACTTTTATCAGCGAACCAGCAACAGGCTTATATCAATGCGATCAACGCTCTCGTAGACTCACTGAGAAAGCAAGCGACCCTGGAAATCTTATATAAATAGGGGATGGGGGAAAGCGGTGAAATCAAGACACAAAGGGAGAGAACTTGCACTTCAAACGTTGTATGCCATGGATTTCAACAAAGAACTCGGCAACACTGTCCCTGAAGGTTTTCCCGGCCTGTCTGATCTGGAAGTCCAGTCGATAGAAGTGGAAGCCGTGCTTTTTGCCCGTTATCTGATCGTAGGTACGGTAGAACATCTTGAAGAGATCGACAATCTGATAAGTGAATTTTCAACCAACCGGCCTTTGGATAAAATTGACATTGTGGATCGGAATATCTTACGTTTCAGTGTGTTTTGCCTTCTCTATGCCAATGATATCCACGGACACGTAATAATTGACGAAGCTGTGAAATTATCCCAAGAATTTAGCAGCGACGTCAATTACAAATTCATAAATGGCATCCTTGATTCCATGCAAAAACGGATACGTAATGATAAATCTTAAGACCCCTGAACAAATCAAACACATCGAAGCATCGTGCCATCTTCTGGCAGAGTTGTTCGATTCACTCGAACACGTGGTTGTCGAAGGTGTGACTACCAAAGAAATCGACTCGTATTGTTATCAATTCATAGTCCGCCATAAAGGGACACCTGCGTTCCTCGATTACATGGGATTCCCCGGTTCGGCTTGCATATCGATAAATGAACAGATCATTCATGGAATTCCAGGTAAGAGAAAACTCGTCCAGGGTGATTTGGTGAGTATTGACCTGGGTATCAATCTTAACGGCTATTTCAGTGATTCAGCACGAACCTATATCATCGGTGAAGCTAAGGAAGAGCATAAGAAACTTGTTCGCGTGACAAGCGAATGCCTGGTGTTGGGAATCGAAGGAGCCGGGAAACCGAATGCCCGCATGCATGATATTTCTGGTGCGGTGTTCAAACATGCTGATGCCAATGGGTTTTCCGTGGTTCGCGATTATTGCGGACACGGTGTTGGCCTTGCCTTGCATGAAGATCCCCAGGTACCCAATTATGTAAGTCCGTTCGGTGCTAATGTGCGGCTCAGGGCAGGCATGGTACTGGCGGTCGAACCGATGATTAATCTTGGAACTAAAAATATTCGGCATTTGGATGATGGGTGGACAGTTGTTACCGCGGATGGGAAACCTTCAGCCCACTTCGAACATACGATAGCCATCACCGAAGACGGGGTAAAGATACTGACGAGTTTGGAGTAAACTAACGAGGCATGCATGAACAAAGAATTCATAAGTCCTGAACAATTGCGTGACAGCGCGTTGAAATTAGCCCACAAAATGTATAAGGAAGACAACTTCGTTCCCGATATCATTTATGTGTCCTTAAGGGGCGGTGCGTATATGGGCAATGTATTCAGCGAATATTATAAACTTATCCGTAAGCAAGCCGGCGATCGTCCTGTGTTTTATGCGGCTGTTGTTGCCCGTTCGTATGAGAATATGCACTTGGAATCCGAGGTCCGCATCGACGGTTGGACATATTCACCCGAGCATTTGCGCAGCGGCGACAAGATTTTGATAGTCGACGATATTTTCGATACTGGCAAAACAGTGAATGCATTGGTAAGTGTGATACTTTCAAAAGGGATTCCTCGAAGTGATATCAAGGTTGCCGTATACGATTACAAAGTACCATTGTATAAGACAACACCGCGTTTACCGATCCAACCCGATTACTATTGCCGTAAGCATGTATTGGAATCAGCAGACGAAGAGACATGGATCCATTACATGAACCACGAATTCATCGGTCTTACCAGTGAAGAAATCGACGCTTGCTACAGTGACAAAGAAGTCCGCTGCATCCTCCATGAGGTCCGTTGCGATTAATCTTAACCTACAGAATAAAAGAGAACACCTTGCCAGCAATTTCCTGTCAAGGTGTTCATGTATCGCATTACAGCCAATCGACCGAATCGTCAGTGAGGTCTACTTTGAAAATACCGTTCTTTGCTGTCCCGCCATAGAAATCAGTGCCATCAAGAATCATGCTGGTGATCTTGAACGTACTGGATCTGAGTGAGGGAGCATAGCTGTCCTGGATCTGGGTAACTACTTTTGCCGGAGAAATGGAATAGAAAAGCGAACTGCCCTGGATGACAAGGTTGCCTGTTGAGTCGATGAACGAAGGAATAGGTTTTCCTGTTATGCCGTTAGGCAGAAATGAGAGGGTGGTGTCACCGGCAGCCATACTGAATGTTGTTTCCAACTTTGTTTTTGTT